>Ga0208159_1000332_pt1 | contig 19500 bp, 23 predicted proteins | sample 9_EtaG_FD_184082 | JGI IMG/M metagenome (GOLD analysis project Ga0208159, IMG submission 184082) | Marine viral communities from the Subarctic Pacific Ocean - 9_ETSP_OMZ_AT15188 metaG (SPAdes) (version 2) | ecosystem: Environmental > Aquatic > Marine > Oceanic | place: Pacific Ocean | collected... | reverse complement strand
AGTTATATAAGTCATGTACAAACAAACCCATACCTACTGGATTACTTTCAGCAACCTCAATCATTTCGTCAGCAGTTAACTGACATAACATTTCATCAGTTAATTCTTGTCCGTTGTTAGTAGCTTCATCATCTAGATTAGAATCTAAACTATCCCAATGAGTAGAGTAAGCATTATCATATTTATAATTATAATTACCATAATCATCATAGTTAGATAACCAACCAGAAAATTTATTTTTCGTAGCAACTACTTTCTTACCTAAGTCAATGTCATAATCATAACCAACACCACGACTGATAGAATAAGTATTGGATACCCAACCTACATTCTTAACATCTTTACCCTCGCCTTGATTGATGATAGTAAACTCTTGTGTCTTACCATCAAGAAACAATAACTTGTCCGAGCCTATTAAATCTTCAATAGCTTCTGTCCACTCGGCATTGTAAAGTAAGTTAGGATTGTTAAGTAATTGAGGTCTTATCACCCACTTAATAAATTGATGGGTGTCCGACTTATCCTTATCAATCATTGGTGTCGGTAGCTTTGCTCCATTATGCATTAACCATAAATCTCTATCTGCTCCATTCTCACCTTTACGCAAGACTTGAAATGGGTGAGATAAATCTCTACAAGTATTCCCTGCTGTTGTAAATCTGAAATGAATACCGACTTGAGTATTCAAATCTTTGTAGTTCTTCCACATCTTGTGTATATCTTGGAAGTTTTTTGGTACTATCTTATGGGTATGTACCTTACCTTTATTAAAGAACATAACCCCAAAGCCATCTGAATTGTTTTGATAAGCACACTCCATCAAATTCAAATCCAAGTCTTTAGGGCTGTTTGCTTTTATTATTAAACACATATATTTACTTTCCTTTCATTGTTATTATTTAAAGTTAAAAGTTTGTTAGCCATTACTTACATTATCGAATTGCTTTGATACATTTCTACTTGGTGTACCTAGTGCATATCCATTAGTAATTAGCCAACTCCAAAAATTAGAATACTCACTTCTATTTTCTGGTTTCTTAATATAAGAGATAAAAGATTTATAATTTAAACTTTGCTCTCTCATAGAGGATTGTTTTAAGTATTGTATCAAACCATCAGTAAATTCCAAAGCTCTCATAAAGCCATGCTCCGATACATTACTTTTGAATATCCTCAATTCAACTGTTTTAGATGGTACTGTATTGACCGCCTCATATCTATCATCACTACGATATTGACCATCTGAAATCTTTTTAGTTTTTGAAGCACACCATCTACCCATAGTACGACCAGCAATATCTTCAATAAACCTAGCATTTTTCTTATCATTAACAAACACTAACAACTTACCAATCTCTAATGGTGTTAATGCTTTTTTGTTAATATGTATATGCAACCCTGCACAATTAGTATTCCAACCTTTAACATAGGTACTACCATTATCATCAGTCCAATAATTACTATTAAACATCTGACTAAATCTATCTTTTAAAAACTTGTATGTACATGGAGCAGTAGTAATCTCAAACCCACCATTACCCTCATCAAGTGAGCCATCTCTTTTACACACAAACCAATCATTATTATATTGTAAAGTCTCTGGGAAATCTTCTTCCATACTATTCCTAGCCATGACTTCCAATTCTACACCATATAATAAATCTTTTGTAGTATCTAAATTAGTGTCAATACTTTCATCTTCTCTACATTGAGGCTCTATAAAATCTTGAACTGGGTATGTATAGTTTTTACAGTATCTCTCATGAGCATAGTATCCCTCATCTTCATCATGGTATTCTTCATTTTCTTCTTCATATCTATCATTACACTCATGGCAATAACCCTCACCATAATAATTATCTTCACTACAATAATCATCACACCCCTCACAATATCTATACTCATCACTATACATCACTTCATAAAACCAATCTTCAATATCTTGTAATTTTCTGTGTATGTGATTGTTTAATTTATATTCAGAATGATAAGTTTGAGTATCACTATCAAAGCTATATGGATTAACTCTATTATTTAGTAAAAATTTTAAATCTCTAATAGTTCTTACATTATCCCAAAAGCCATTTTCATATACATCTTCATAATCGAGACTATCTTCAATACCCTCAACATTTCTTAACTGATACACTTTCAATATAGTAGCTAACCATTTTCGTTGACTGAAATTGTAGCTATCCCATACATAAGATATTAATTGAAATCTATAATTAAATCTAGTCCAGATATAATCACCATGTATATCAGTTCTACCCTCAATGCCCCTCGTCATATAGTTTATTACCTTTCATTATTATTTATTAATATAATTTGTAAATAGTTTACTACTAAAATTTTTATTGTCAAGATAAAAAATATCCATTGTCTCATTTATAAAATCTTGCAAGTGAGCCTCAGCTATATAATTACCTCTAACATCTTGTTTTAATTGCCTAAATTTATCGGCAAACTTTATATAATCTTTTTTAGTCATAGTATATTATCCTCTAATTTAATAAAACTATATGCAATTCTTAAGATTGCATACACTCCGAGCAACCACCCCAACAATGGATAACCACTCATGGCAATAAACATACTACCTATAAAACATAGTACAATTACTACTACATCAAATGCACTTTCCATATTTATTTTTGCTCCCATGCATTAATCAATTTATTTTTTCTTACAGTAGTAAACCAATGATTACATTTTAAATCTTTGATAAACTCAATTTTTTCATTCTTATCTTGTATCGACTGAAATATTTTATGTACTTCACTCGCAGTTTGTTTTGTATATAGCATATTTTTCTCCATATTTATTTTTAATATAATAAACCTCACAACCATTTTAGGTACTTGGATTTTGTGAAAGCTCTCTCTTAGCTATCCTCACCACCATTTTCTGGATTTACTGTAAGGTTTATTTTTTTTCTTTATCTTCTTTTATACTAACATATTTAAAATATATGTCAATACTTTTTTTCTTAAAAGTTCAAACTATTTGCAAATCGGCACTTTCTAGACTTGCCACCATTGAAACTAAAACCCTTTTCGTAAATTGAAGTCATTGGATATATACTCTTTTGAGCCTCTAAAATCTCAGTATGACTTCTGATAGAATCTAGGTTTGATTTTCTGATGGCTAGTTTAATTCGTTCTTTTTTGCCTAATCTGAAACCTTTATTTATTTTGTTTTTCATAATTCTATATTCGCATTTTTAAAAATTTATTCAATAAATATTTTCAACTATTTTTTAACTCATTGATTTTAAAAGAAACTTTTTTAATATTTTTTTATTATTTTATTTAAAAACATTATTAAAAACTTACTCGCTATTTAAACTATTGATTTTATTAATGAATTGGAAACACTTTTTAAAATCGCAACATTTAAGTATTTGTTCTTGTTTTGTTCTTATTGTAGACATAAAAAAACCCCCAATGAAAAATCAAAGAGGGTTTAATTATTAGTTATAATTTTTAGAAGTATCCTTGCGAGGTTTTATAAGTTGTAGGTAAGTACGGTAAACTTTTAATTAATTGAAAAGTATAATGTGTATATTCATTATTTAAATTATAGTGTTTTACTTTATACCATACTTTATTGTTTGTATCAGTTATAGTTTGTATCATTTTAATTTATCCTTTATTTAAATTTAATTAATATAAAACTTATTTCATAGATAAATTATAATTGCAAGGATTATTTTAATAATATTTGTATAAATTAGCTAAGTAATTGAATATAAAGGAAACTATTTTAATATGAATGTAAATATATTTGATTGTGAATATTTGTATATAAATTGTAAACTAGATATAAAAAGTATGTATAAATTTTATATGTATTATAGGTATTGACAATTAAAAAAAGTATGATACAATAAAAGAGGGATTGTATAGAATTTGTATATATATTTTGTTCTTGTTTTGTTCTGTTTGGCAAGGTCTAGGCTAGTACCACCCCCACCCCCCACCCAGGTATATAGCAATGTCATACAAAATGGACAAGTTAGGTTGTTAACCAGTAGCTGGCCCGCTTGGAAGTTGACTGCAATGTATAGGGAAATATTGGGAGAGACTTAAAATGTTAACCAGCACCTTGCCCACTGCAAGTACAGGGTCGGGTGTTGTCGGTTTTGTGTTAACTAATTATATTTATATAGTGTATACTAGGTATATAACCGCCCCCAGGGGGACTAATATTATTATACACCCTAATAACGGTTTTGTCAATGATTATTTTTATTATTTTTTACTTGACAATTTGTTAACTAGATGGTATAATAGGGGTATATGAGTTTTTTACAAACAACAGATAACAGAAGTAAAAGAAAATTAACAGAAAAGCAAGAGAAGTTTTTGTCAGCTCTTGCTGGCGAAGCCCATGGAGATGCACGACAAGCCCTAACAATAGCAGGATATGAACAAACATCATACTATGCTGTTCTAGATTCCCTCAAAGAAGAGGTAGTAGATGTTGCAAATAGCATACTTGCTCACAGTGCTCCCAAAGCGGCGGCTAAATTAGTAGATGTTCTTGAGAGTGACGCTCCCATACCACAAGTCGGTGCTAAGTTACAAGCCGCCCAAACTTTATTAGATAGAGTTGGCATCAGCAAAAGAGAAAGAGTTGACGTTAATCACAATGTTACAGGTGGTATATTTTTACTACCAGACAAAGAAGAGATAAAAATTATAGATGGAACAGCAGAAACCGATGAGTCTGAAACGTAGAACAACATCAACCATACCATTTGGTTATAAAGAATCAGAAGAAGTCCAAGGATTTCTAGAACCTATCCCTGAACAACTCGAAGCGTTAGAAGAAGTTAAAGGTTATATACTAAACGGCTCTCTATCTCTTCGAGGGGCTGCGGAACAACTACAGTATAAAACAGGTAGAGGTATGTCAGCAGTAGGATTAAAGAAGATTGTAGACAAAGAACGAAACAAGAACGGATTATTATCTAAACATGGAAGAACCGCCTAAGAAAAAAAGAGGTAGACCTAAGGGTTCTAGTAGTCCAAGGCATCTAACTCGAGAGCATCAAGCACGACTACAAGCAGCTCGTGAGTTGAAAGCTAAAAAGAAAAAGATAGAAAAGCTAGAAGTAAAGCTATCACAAGAGCGTGGTAAGTTAAAAAACAAAAAAGAAGCTTTAACTGCTCCTGTTCTTACAGATACTACTAAAGAAAATCTACCTACAAAGGTAAAAGAGTTTATAGAAGAGAATAAAGATTCTATTGCTTTTAAACCAAACAAAGGACCACAGACAGATTTCTTAGCTGCACCAGAGCAAGATGTGTTATATGGTGGAGCTGCAGGTGGTGGTAAGTCATATGCAATGCTTGTTGACCCCTTAAGGTTTATGCACAGACCTAGTCATAGAGCTTTACTACTAAGAAGGTCTATGCCAGAACTACGAGAGCTTATAGATAAATCAAGAGAACTTTATCCAAAAGCTTTTACTGGAGCAAAGTTTAGAGAAGTAGAAAAGATTTGGAGATTTCCAAGCGGAGCTATGCTTGAGTTTGGATATTTAGATAGAGATGCTGATGTATATAGATATCAAGGACAAGCTTATAGTTGGATAGGTATTGATGAATTAACACAATATCCTACAGAGTTTCCGCTTCAGTACTTACAATCACGATTAAGGACTACAGACCCAGAGATTAGAACTTACATTAGATGTACTGCAAACCCTGGAGGAGTAGGAGGAAACTGGGTAAAAAAGAGATATCTTGACCCATCTCCACCTAATGAATCTTTTAAAGGTTCAGATGGATTAACTCGTAAGTTTATACCTGCAAGACTAGACGATAACCCATATCTTGCAGAAGATGGTAGATACGAACAGATGTTAGCATCACTACCACCAGTACAAAGAAAACAGTTAATGGAAGGTAACTGGGATGTTAGCGAAGGTGCAGCCTTTGCAGAGTTTGATACAGATAAACATATTATACCTCCATTCCAAATACCTTATCACTGGATGAGATATAAAGGTATTGACTACGGTTATGCAGCAGAGTCAGCTTGTGTTTGGGCTACTATTGACCCAGAAGATGATACTATTATTGTTTATAGAGAGTTATATCAAAAAGGTTTAACAGGAGAAGACCTTGCAGAAGTATTAACTGAAATGGAACAAGATGAACGTAGAAGTATACAAGGTGTTTTAGATACTGCGGCTTGGAACAAAACAGGAACAACAGGTCCTACAGTAGGTGAAGCTTTAGTAAGAGCTGGACATAAACTTAGACCAGCAGATAAAAATAGAATACAAGGTAAAATACAAATACACGAAAAGTTAAAACCTAGTAATACTACAGGTAGACCTAAGTTACAGATTATGTCTAACTGTGTAAATCTTATTAGAGAGTTACAAAGTATTCCTTGTGACCCTAATAGACCTGAAGATGTTGATACAAAAGCATCTGACCATGCATATGATGCATTAAGATATCTAATTATGTCTAGGCCTAGAATGCCTAGTGCATTTAGAGAGATGGGCGAAATAAAACGATTCACACCTAGTGACCCAACATTTGGATATTAATATGCCTTTATATACATTTAGAAATAAAAAAACAAAAGAAGTTTACGATATGGTTATGTCGTATGAAGATTTGTTAAAGTACAGAAAGAAACGAAACATAGAACAAGTATTTCAACCTTATAAGGTATTTCGTTTAAATGATATGGGTGGACCAGAAGATAGATTTAGAGAATGGTGTAGACAAGACTCAACAGATATAGATACAAGTAAATCATTTAATTTTAGAAATAGTAAAGAGGAGTACTTATTTGGTGATGAAGAAGATAAATAACAAAAACTGTTTAGAGGGAAAGACTGTTCAAGTTGGATACTCAGATATAGAATTAAAAGTTCAAGCCCCTGAGTTTAAAAAATCTAACATGACAGACTGTTATGGTCAGTTTACTCAACGAGAAAACATGATTGAGATACAGCCTGGTCTTTCTGATATAGATGAAGCTAATACTTTACTACATGAGATAATACACGCATGTGTTTATATCTCATCACTTAATACAGATGGCCAACCACTATCTAGTGATAATGATGAAGAAGTCGTTGTAAACAGCCTATCTAATTACTTAATTCAAGTATTAAGAGATAATAAATGGTTATTACCATATTTATCAAAAAAATTACTTGACAAAACTAAATAATGACTGTATAATAGAATACAGGGATATATATAATATTAAAGGGATTTATGGAAGAAGATACTATTCAAGAACCAATGTCGGCAGAGGAAATGGAAAAAGAGCAGGAAAAGTCTAAACTTTCCTCTTATATCTATAGAAAATTTTACGATTGTGAAACTGCTCGTAGAAGTGATGAAGACAGATGGTTAGAAGCTTACCACAATTATCGTGGTCGTTATTATAAGAATGTTAAATTTAGAGACCATGAAAAGTCTAGGGTCTTTGTAAAAGTAACAAAAACCAAAGTATTAGCAGCTTACGGACAAATTACAGATGTTCTGTTTTCTGCAAACAAGTTTCCCATCTCCGTAGAAGAAACTAAAATACCAGAAGGTGTAGCAACTTTTGCACATCTCAATCCCTTAAAAGAGCAGCTAGGTGACGGTCTTCAGCAACCCGACCCAACTATTGAAGGAAATATGGGAATGGGTACAGAGACTCCTGCCCCAACACCAATGGCTACTCCAATTGGTTTTGAAGGGGATGGGAAAGCCTTAGAGCCTGGAACTACATTTGAATCTTTAAATGAAGATTTTTTAGCATCTCTTAAACAAGAGTATGAAGGTGCAAACTTACAAGAAGGACCTGCACCTTTACCAGAGATGCCTCAAATAAAACCAGCTCAAATAGCGGCTCGTAGAATGGAAAGACTTATTCACGATGAGATAGAAGAATCAAATGGTTCTAGTGAATTAAGAAATGCAATATTTGAATCAGTATTATTAGGAACTGGAATTGTAAAAGGTCCATTTACCTTTCATAAAACACTACATGTATACGATAAGAATGAAGAAGGTTTTAGACAATACAATCCAAAACAAGTAAAAGTTCCTAAACTAGAACATGTTAGTCTTTGGGATTTTTATCCTGACCCTAACGCAACAGATATTAAAGAATGTGAGTTCACAATTCAGCGACATAAATTTAATAGAAATCAATTAAGGAATTTGCTGAACAGACCATTCTTTGATAAAGAAGCAGTAATTGCTACTTTAGAAGATGGCCCTAACTATCAAGATAAAAGTTTCGAGTCTAATTTAGATTTAGGTGATGAAACTTATGAATCAAATGAAAGTAATTCTAGATTTGAAGTTTTAGAATATTGGGGTATCGTAGATAAAACAACTCTTGAAGAATCTGGATTAAAAGTTCCAGAAGAGTTTACAGAAGAAAATGAATTACAAATTAATGCTTGGGTAACAGAAGGTAGAGTATTAAGAATGGTTCTTAATCCATTCCAACCTTACAGATTACCTTATCATTCGTTTCCATACGAAAGAAACCCTTACAGTTTTTTTGGAATAGGTGTTCCAGAAAATATGTCAGATGCTCAAGCTATTATGAATGGACATGCAAGGATGGCAATAGACAACCTTGCTTTATCAGGTTCACTTGTTTTTGACATAGATGAATCAGCACTTGTAGCTGGTCAGTCAATGGATGTGTATCCTGGAAAAATATTTAGAAGACAAGCAGGTATGCCTGGACAAGCTGTACATGGACTTAAGTTTCCTAGCACAGCTAATGAAAACATGATGATGTTTGATAAGTTTAGACAACTTGCTGATGAATCAACAGGTATTCCGTCGTACTCTCACGGACAAACTGGTGTGCAAAGTATGACAAGAACTGCATCTGGTATGTCTATGTTATTAAGTGCAGCGAACTTGAACGTAAAAACTGTTATTAAAAACATTGATGACTATTTACTAAGACCACTTGGTGAAAGTTTTTTTCAATGGAATATGCAATTTTACGAAGGCGACTTAAACATTGTAGGTGATTTAGAGATTAGAGCTACAGGCACAGCTAGTCTGATGCAAAAAGAAGTTAGGTCTCAAAGGCTAACAATGTTCTTACAAACTGTTCAGAATCCAGCGATTGCACCATTCGTTAAGATTTCTGAAATAATAAAAGAACTTGCATATAGCTTAGACCTAGACCCTGATGAAGTCATAAACGACCCAGCAGCTGCTGAGATATATGCTAAAATTATAGGATTACAAAATGCTCAGCAACAAGGACAAGAACAACCTCCAGGTCCTGGTGTCGAGTCCGCAATGGCTGGTGCTCAAGGAGTACCTCCAGAAGTTGCAGGAACTGACAGTCAAGGAACTGGCAATGGCACAATCGGAACAGGCAGTGTTTCGCAGCCAGGGGAAATGGAGTTTACTGGAACAGTTAATACACCTCCAGGACAACCTCAAGAATAATTAACAACAAGGAGTAATCATGAAGAAAAAAACTAAAATGATGGCTGGCGGCGGCAAAGTCAAAAAGAAAACTAAGATGATGGCTGGTGGCGGTAAAGTCAAAAAAACTAAAATGATGGCTAAAGGTGGTAAAGTTAAAAAAACCAAGATGATGGCCAAAGGTGGTAAAGTTAAAAAAACTAAAATGATGGCTAAAGGCGGAAAAGTCAAAGGAACAAAAATGTATTCAAAGGGCGGGAAAGTTAGCAAAGGTAGGTAGTGTCATATCTTATAAGTAACGTACCCCATTTTAAATGTTGGGTACGAAAAGAATTTACTGCTAATCATAATAACTATCACGGCGAATATATACACGCACTAGCTTTTGCAGTAAATACTATACCCGACAGGTCTTTAAGTTTTCAAGTTGTATTCACAGGATGTGAAATAGATTCTGAAGATGGACCAGATGAAAACATACACGGTGGTGCTATGTGGGCAAGAATGCCTATACAAGCATTAGTTGCAGACATACCGTATGATGAATGGCCAGAACCAATGGAAGACCACTTATGTCAACCTTGGGACTGTGAATCAAGAACACACAGTGTAGTTGTTCTTGATAGAGTTAGTTCATCACCTTGGTTATGTAAAATAGATAATAACTTTTATAAAGGTAAATATTTATTTACTGTTGACTACACTGATAGTGATATTGCTGATGACCCTGCACAGCATAAACAATCACATGTGTTATGTTTACAAGACGCAGGAGAATGGACTGGTAACTTTGTTGCTTTACCTAATAATAGAGTAAGAGCTACAAGTCCTGCATTATGGAGAACAGGAGAAGGAGCACCTGACTTTGCACCCTCTCAATGGATACATTCTGCAGAACAACATGAAAGTTACTTAGACCCTTTTACAACTTTTAACAATTTATATTCAGATGGTAAAAAAACTAAAAAATAAAAGAAAAAAATTTTTTGCAGGAGGCAATGTTGGACCTGATATAAAACAAAATAAATTAGGTTCTTTTTCTGTTTTTGCAGACCAACTTACTACATATAATTTACATAAAAAAGGTTTTATAGGAAAGAAATAATAAATGGCAACACCAGGATACGCAGCACTATACAGAGTACCAGGAGCACAACAATCAGGCTCTCAAGATAAACTTGTTGATAATGTAGTTGGAGAAGAAAAAGCTCCTACTATGGGTTTATATTCTGCAGCAACTCCTATGGAAGTACAAAGTCCTGGACAACCGCAAAGACTATTTGATTCATCAAGAGCAAGATATGCTGCTGGTGGATTAACTGGTGCGTTTGCAGAAAAAGAAATTGCTGATGACCCAGGTTATCGTGCTTATGAAGATGGTGGTATTGTTATTCCAGAACTACAAGGTGCACAAGATGCTGGTATGCCAGTAGATTTATTAGCACAAGATGAAGCGGAAGAACAAGAAGATAATATGGAAGAAATGGTATCTGAAGAAATGCCAGATATGGAAATAGAAAATAAAGATATAATGGATGATATGGAAGTTAATGTAGATACTTCTATGTTAACAGCAGAAGATGAAGAAGTATTAGAAGATGCAATAGAATCTTTTCCAGAACTTATGAATATTATTCCTAAAATGTTAGTAGCTACACAACCTAATATGGTTGGTGGTACAGAAGAATTTACTGGTGAAGGCGAAGTCGAAGGACCAGGAACAGGTACATCAGACTCAGTCCCTGCAATGTTATCAGATGGTGAGTTTGTTATTACAGCTAAAGCAGTTAAGCAAATAGGTGTAGACAAACTTCGTAAGATGATGAAAAAAGCAGAAGACGATTATGATAAAGATATGAATGTCCAAGAAGAACAACAAATGGAAACAGGTTCTAGAGAGGACATCATGAGTGCTGCTTATGGCGGTTTATTAAATAACCCTTATAAGTAGGCTTTACAAATAGAGCTACCCTGAGCGTCACCAAGGCACTCTATTTTTCGGCTACTCTTACAATAATGTAAGACCCCAACAATAACAAAGAAAGGTGATAACAAATGACTGATAGTAATGAGACCCCTCTTTTCGAAAAAAGAGCTACTTCTCAGGAAAGTGAAGAACAACAAGAAGCTAACCCATATAATCAAAAAAAGAATTATCTTGATTATGATGCTATGGACGAAGCGTCGAAACAACCCTTTGCTGATGCTAATACAATAGCTTATAAAAAAGATTCTCCAAAGACTGTAGTTGACACAGGTCGAGTACAAGATGAGGAAGAAGAAAAAGAAGAAGCTAAAGTAGAAGCACAACCTTATAAAAAGGTAGACTATAAAAAAAGGTATGACGATTTAAAACGACATTACGACGATAAGGTAAATACGTTTAAACAAAAAGAAGAAGAACTTCATGCACAATTAAGAGCTAATCGACCTAAGTATCAAGCTCCTAAAAGTAAAGAAGAACTTCAAGAGTTTAAAAAGAATTATCCAGATGTTTACGATGTAGTTGAATCAGTTGCTCATACTCAAGCTACTAAAGAAATGGAAGATTTAAAAGAAGAAATAAAATCTCTTCGGAATAAAAATACTGAAATTTCTAAAAAAGAAGCTGAATCTACATTGGCTAGACTTCATCCAGACTTTAATACAATTAGAGAATCGGATGAGTTTCATCAATGGGCAGATAGTCAACCAGAAGAAATTAAAGGTTGGATATACAGCAATGCTACAAATGCGACGTTAGCCTCTCGTGCAATTGACCTTTTCAAACAGGATGTCGGCAAGTCAAAATCAAAAGACATATCAGGCGACTTAGTTCCTGCATCAGAAATGATTCAGATTAAGAACAGTAAAGAAGTTGGATATGGTTCTAAAAAGATTTGGACTCGTTCACAAATCGCAGCTATGTCTCAAAGCGAATTTGATAAGAACGAAAAATCTATAACCGAAGCAATGGCTGAAGGACGAGTCGTAAATGATAGTCCTAGAAGAAATTATGGCGGTTCTGGAAATCCGACTTATTAAATAACTTATAGATAGTAGTTGCACTTTTAACAACAACTCAACTAGAAAAGGAGAAATACTATGGCTGTATTTCAAAACGCTGGTGGAGCTAGTAATAATAACTTTAATGCGGGTACCTCGGGTCAAACGAATGAATTTTTCGTTCCTGAAATTTTCTCGAAGAAGATTCAAAACTTCTTTAGAAAATCATCTGTAATTGAAGCTATTACAAACACAGACTATGCAGGTGAGATTTCTGCTTTTGGTGATACCGTAAATATCATTAAAGAGCCGACTATCACTGTCGCAGCATACACTCGTGCAGCTTCTACGGCAACTCAGTTCCTAACTGACCAAGAGTTGACACTTGTTATTGACAAAGCAAACTCATTTAAGTTTATTGTTGATGACATTGAGGAAAGACTTTCTCATATCAACTTCGCATCAGTAGGTGCTTCAAGTGCGGCATATACACTAAAAGATACAATGGATTCAGAAGTACTAAGTACAATGTTTGCAGGTGTGTCTACGTCAAGCCCAGACCATCGCCTAGGGGGTGATGGAAATGGTGCTGTATCAACTAGCTTTGGAACTAATGACCCATTAGATATGGGTAACGGAAGTTCTGAGCTAAGTCCTTTAAAAATCATGGCTAGAATGGCTAGACTTTTAGATGACTCACAAGTTCCTGAAGAAGGACGGTGGTTCGTTGCAAAACCAGAGTTCTATGAAGAACTAGCTGACACCGATTCAAAACTAATGTCATCTGACTTTAACCAAGGTGACGGTGGTGTAAGAAACGGATTAGTAGCTTCTGGTCAAATCAGAGGATTTTCTTTATACAAATCTTCTAATGTACCTGCAGTTAGCGGTACAAACTCAACTGGCCAATGCTTAGGAGGACACATGTCTTCTACGGCTACTGCTCAGTCAATCCTAAATATTGAGACTTTAAGAGACACTAATAGTTTTGGTGATATCGTTAGAGGTCTTCATGTTTACGGAAGACAAGTTCTTAGAGATGACGCTATTATAAAAGCTGTCTACGCTATAGACTAAACCAAATTGCAGGGGTGATTAAGTTCATCCCTGCTTTTTTATAAAAGGACAATATTATGGGACAAGTTAAAAACGGTATTAATTACGAAGATGTTATTGCAAGACACCAACCATCAGTTATGGAAGGTAATAATGTAAACTCTGTTGACCATGGAAAAGATAAATATCCAAAACAATATGGTAAAGTAGATTTAAGAAGAGATTGTGATAAAAGTGAAATGGGTACAAAAGGAGATACTAGTATGTATCCTGATATGCCTATTAGTAAATTAAAACTTAATTTATCATAAAAGGAATTTAAATGGCTGCTCCGTTTAGAACGTACTTAGATTTATGTAATACTATACTAAGAGAACTTAATGAAGTTGAATTAACTTCTTCAACTTTTACTAGTGCTTTAGGTATACAAAAATTTATTAAAGATACTATAAATAGAGCTTATTACGATATATGTAATGCAGAAGATAAATGGAATTTTTTAGCTGTAGGAGACCCACTTAACGATTATTATGGTAATGCAAATATAGATACTGTTGCAGGAACTAGATGGTATGATTTAAGAACAGCTCAAACACTTTTAAATCAATATAGTTTTATTGACTATGATAATATAGTTATAACAGAAGAAGGAGTATCTGGTAAAACAGCTCCATTTGAAATATTTAAACTACAACCTATATCATTATCTAACTGGCAAAGATTGTACGGAGTTCAAGAAGCTAAAGATAAAAGTGATACACAATCTTATGGAATACCAAGAAGAGTTATTAGAGCACCAGCAAATGATAAGATAGGTTTTTCTCCAATACCTGATGGTGTTTATAAAGTATATTTTTATGCTTATTCACAACCTACAGAATTAACTGCTCATGGAGATACAGTAGTATTTCCAAAACAATACACATCAGTTTTACTAGCACGAGCTAGATACTATGTACATCAATTTAAAGATAATATGTCTCAAGCACAATTATCTGAAGTAGAGTTTCAAAAAGGATTACGCACTATGAGAGAACAACTTCTTGAACCATTCCCAGTTGCAATGGATGATAGAAGAAGTGTTTATGTCTAAGAAAAAGAAACATGTAAAGTTACCACCTACTTGGATTAAGGTAAATAAAAAAGAAGTAATTAAAAGATTTTTTAAAGTATGGCAGAACAAGGCATTTCAATAAACTGTGAGGGCGGATTAGATTTAGTATCTAGCACAGCCTTGTTATTTAGAACACCAGGAGTAGCACAAAGATTAAATAACTTTGAGTCTTCTATACACGGTGGTTATCGACGAATAAGTGGATTTAGTAAGTTTGGTAATAGTCAAGTAACAGGTACTACTGACCAAATAGAAGGATTATTTAGATATGCAAAAGGTGTAGTAGCTTGTGCCTCTAGTAATATTTTTTATAGTGCAGATGGTACTACATGGACACAAGTAAATAAAGATACTTATCAAGCTAAAACTGGAACAGTTGCAGTAACTTCTGGAAGTGCAACAATAACAGGAAGTGGTACATCTTTTACAACAGAGTTTGCAGTTGGTGATGATATACTAATTAATGGTGAACAATTTTTAGTATTAAGTATTGCTAATGATACTTCAATGGCAGCAGATGGTAACTTTCAATCAAGTGCATCTAGTCAAACTATAAAAAAGAATGGTTCTACTATTTCTCAATTAAATAGTGCAAGTGCAATATCAAGAGGTTCTCAAAGTCTTTGTGAGTTTGCTGTTTATGAAAGTAATAAACAATATGGTAAACTTTACATAGCAGACGGTATTAACAAAGTTGGTGAACTTACAATAGAAATTACAAATGCAGGAGTACATACTTTTTCATTTAAAGAATTAAATAGGTCAGCTCCTACAGACCCAGAACTAGTAACTATATTTAGTGAGAGATTAGTTGTTGCAGGACAGTCAAGTAATCCACAACAAGTTGCTTATAGTACAAGATTAACACCAGAAAATTTTACAGGTTCATCTGCAGGTACAGTAGATGTAGGAGACCAGATAGTTGGAATAAAATCTTTTCGTAACAAATTAATTGTATTTTGTAAAAATAGTATTTATCAATTATCAGGTTTAGATGGTACACCAGTTTTGTCATCGGTAACTAAAAACATTGGTTGCATAAGTGGCAGAACTATACAAGAGATTGGTGGAGATTTAATATTTTTATCTCCAGATGGTTTAAGAACTATTGCTGGTACAGCTCGTATTGATGATATAGAATTAGGTTCTATTAGTAGAAAAATTTTACCTGTATTTAGAGATGAAATTTTTCCTAACTTATCTACTATAACTTTTTCAAGTATGGTTATTAGAGAAAAAAGTCAATACAGATTATTTTATTTTAAAAATGGTACAGCAGACCCACAACAAAAAGGAATACTTGGAACATTTAAAATATCATCACAAGGTGTTCCATTATATGAGTGGAGTCAAACTACGGGAATACCTGCTCGTATAACACATTCAGGTTTTGATGAGAACAACGACGAAGTTTACTATCATGCAACTACAGATGGTAGAGTTTACAATCACGATACTGGAACTAGTTTTGATGGTAGTAATATTGCATGTGAGTATAAAACACCAGATTTAGATTACGGAGATTCTGGTGTTCGTAAAACTTTATATTATATTAAAACAAGTATTAGAGCAGAAGGTTCTAATGATAATTTAAAAGTTTTATGTAGATATGATTTTGATGATAACAACGTTCCACAACCAAGTGAATTAGCTATTGGTTCATTAGCAAGTCCAGCAGTATTTGGTACAGCAGTATTTGCACAAGCGGTTTTTGGACAAACTTTATTTCCACAACAAAAGATAAATTTAACAGGTAGTGGATTTACAAATAACTTTAGAGTTTCTAGTAACGGAACAGGCTCTTCTTATACTGTTTCAGGATTTTACGTAGACTATATCCCAGGAGGAAGGATTTAAATATGGCGGCATACTCAAGACAAAGCACATTTACAGATGGAGATACTATTAGTGCATCATTGTTTAACAATGAATATGATGCATTGGCAGCTGCCTTTGTCAATACAAGTGGACACAAACATGATGGAACAACTGGTGAAGGTCCAGTCATAGGTGTTTTAGGTGACGCTGGTGTAGCTACTCCTCTTAATAAAATTTTAATTGACTCTTCAAATGACCACATTGAATTCTATGTAGATGTTTCTTCATCTGCAGTTCAACAAGCATTTATTGCTGATGGAGTAATTGCTCCAGTTACAGACAGTGATGTTGACCTTGGTACTTCTTCTCTTTATTTTAAAAATGCATTTATTGATGCTATTACTACTACAGGTAATGTAGCAGTTGGTGGTAACTTAACTGTTACTGGAAATACAACTTTTAATGGTGGTACACAAACTTTAGGAGATGCTGCTACTGATAACGTAGTTTTTGGTGCAGATGTTAATTCTAGTATTATACCTAATACTGATAATAGTTTTGATTTAGGTTCATCTTCTCAAGAATGGAAAGATATTTATATTGATGGTGTTGCTTATTTAGATGAAATTAATTTTAATGGTACAGCTATTTCAGCTACAGCTGCAGAGTTAAATAAACTTGATGGAGTAACAGCTAGTACTGCAGAATTAAATATACTTGATGGTGTTACTGCAAGTACTGCTGATATAAATCTTATTGATGGAATAACTAATGGAACAGTTATTGCTAGTAAAGCTATTATAACTGATTCTAATAAAGATATAACTGGTGGTAGAAATATTACTATTAGTGGTGAACTTGATGCAGCTACTTTAGATATATCAGGTAATACTGATATAGATGGAGATATTGATGTAGATGGAACTTCTAATTTAGATAATACAGATATTGACGGAACACTAGTAGTAGATGGTTCAAACATTTCATTAGATAGTACATCTACTTTAAACATAGATAACTCTAATACATCTAATGGTATTACAATTGGTACAGCTACTTCAGGTGTTCCAATATCTATTGGACATACAACTTCTGAAGTAACAGTAAATGATAACTTAACTGTTACAGGAGACTTAACAGTCAGTGGTACAACAACTACAGTAAACTCAACTACTGTAAATTTAAATGACCATAATATTGTATTAGATACAGGTAATAGTACATCTGCTGTAATTAACGGAGCTGGTATAACTATTGAAGGTGGTTCAGGTGACGATGCTACATTTACATATAATACTACAGGTCCTAAGTTTGAATTAAAACTTGGTTCATCACATGAAGATTTACAAATAGCAAAATTAATTGGTACTGAATTAGATATATCAGGAGATGCTGATATTGATGGAACTTTAGAAGCAGACGCAATTACAGTTAATGGTACAGCTTTAAGTTCAGTTATTGCAGGAACTACAGTTAATCTTGCTTCTAGTGCTACAGCTTTAGCAACTGGTAGAACTATTGGAATGACAGGAGATGTTGTTTGGACATCTGCTAGTTTTGATGGTTCAGGAAATGTAACAGGTTCTTCTACAATTCAAAGTAATGCAGTAGAAACTGCAATGGTTAATGCTAATGTTATTAGTGGACAAACAGCTATTACAAGTGGTATTGATAGTAGTGCTGATGTTTTACTTTTACATGATGACTCTGCTAGTGCTCTTAAAAAAGTTTCTATTGCAAGTATCTTTAGTAGTGTTGGAGGTTTAAGTGATGTTGTTGCAGACACAAGTCCTGAACTTGGTGGAGATTTAAATGTTAATGGTAATGACATTGTATCTGCATCAAATGCAAATATATCTCTTTTACCAAATGGTTCTGGTAAAGTTTTATTAGATGGTAATGGTAGTACAGGTGGTGTTGCAGTAACAGATGGTAATATTGATATTAGGTCTAGTACAGGTGTTGTATCTAAAGTTAAATTTTATTGTGAAGTTAATAATGCTCACGCACAAACACTTCAAGCACAACCTCACTCAGCAGGTAGTAGTGCTGTTTTAGTATTACCTGTAGCTTCTGGTACATTAGTAGGTACAGGAGATACTGGTTCAGTATCAAATACAATGTTAGCAGGTTCTATTGCTGATAGTAAATTAGCTACTATATCTACTGCAGATAAAGTTTCAGCTGCAGCTATTCAAGTTGATGGTGCAACAGATGGTACTTCAATTACTATAGCTGATTCAGATAAACTTATTGTTGATGATAATGGAACAACTAAGTATGTAAATGCTTCTCAATTAAATACATACATTGATGCTGCTATTGATGTCGTTAATGATACATCACCACAACTTGGTGGTAATTTAGATGTTAATACAAAAAATATTGTATTCGGTGATAGTGGTGGAGCTTTTGATGATAGATTAAGTTTTGGTGCTAGTGACGATTTACAAATTTATCATGATGGTAATCATTCTTTTATTGATGATAATGGAACAGGTAATTTAAAAATTACATCAAATGGTGGTGGTATTGACCTTACTGCTGGTGGTGAAGATATGGCTAAGTTTGTTCCTAATGGTGCTGTAGAACTATATCATGACAACTCTAAAAAAATAGAAACAACTGCTGCTGGTGCAACAGTATCAGGAGTAGTCACAGCAACTGGATTTACTATAGGCTCAGCTGCAATAACAGAAACAGAATTAGAAATACTAGATGGTGCTTCAGTTACAACTACTGAACTTAATATCTTAGATGGAGTTACTGCTAGTACATCTGAGCTTAATACTATGGATGGTATAACAGCTTCAACAGCAGAACTTAACCATACAGATGGTGTAACATCTAATATACAAACACAATTAAATGCTAAAGCATCTGCAGGATTTGCGGTAGCTATGGCGATAGCTCTTTAAAAAAAAAGAGTTGACAAATACTAATAAATATGATATAATATAATAACTAAGGAGTAAACAAATGGCACAAGACTTTGAATCAAATGGACAGAGAATTACAAACTCTGCTACTACTATAGTTACAGCTGATAGTGATGATGCTGTAGTAGGTCTTCGTTTTGCTAATATTTTA
>Ga0208159_1000331_pt1 | contig 19506 bp, 34 predicted proteins | sample 9_EtaG_FD_184082 | JGI IMG/M metagenome (GOLD analysis project Ga0208159, IMG submission 184082) | Marine viral communities from the Subarctic Pacific Ocean - 9_ETSP_OMZ_AT15188 metaG (SPAdes) (version 2) | ecosystem: Environmental > Aquatic > Marine > Oceanic | place: Pacific Ocean | collected... | reverse complement strand
TCCACTGGTCTTCTGTATTTTGGTTCGTCATCCCAGTCATCGCTTTCTGCTCGAACCCATCCACCTTGGCGAAATCTTAACAGAGCCTGTGTGGTACTGTCAACTAAGTCATCGTGATCGCCAGAGGGAAAAGAGGCACATTCCTCTATAACCTCATCAGCCCACCGTGTGGGTGGATACCAAACAGTGCCACTCGAAAACAAATCCGTTACGGCATTTACTCTGGCAATCTTATCGTTACCTCTGGTAGGTGTAAACTCCGTGACAGGTATACCCATAGCACGAAGCTCAAACATCAAAGGCGCACCTGATGCCTTTGCTTCAACAACCATCTGGTCTGGCTCCCATTCCATATATTTGTCATACGCTGCTCGTTTTAATTCTGGAAACTCCAGTTTTGCCTTGAACGAATCAAGCAGTATCAAGTGTGTCTTTTCTATCCCTGTAGTTTCATCAGGATGATAAAACACACCCCAAGTGGTACACGCACTATAGTCACTACGCTCTGTTTTCAGAAACGCTGTATCCCAAGACTGTATTATCGCCTCACAGGGGGGTGGGTTATTGCTATCCCACAATCTCCACCATTCTCGTTTTATTAACGCTCCCTCTTCGGATGTAGGGTTTTGCTGATACTGAGCGTTCCATTTGGCAACTGGCAATTCAGCTTTTAGACTTTCCAACTCCTCTAACTTCCAGAACTCTCCCCACAATGCCTTTCCTGACGGCATGATCGCAGGCAACTCAATAACTTCCCAATCGTCAATCCCTGACTTGTTCTCCATGCTTTTTAGTATCTGACCTGTTAAATCTCTCTTAGCCCATCGTGTCATCACCAAGATAATCGCACCACCTGGTTGTAATCTCTGCCGTGGTCCTGAAGTATACCATTCGTACACCTTGTCATACACCTCTGGGTTATACTGCCCTAACTGTGCCTCCTGTTCCGAATGCGGATCATCAATCACCAAAACATCAGCACCCTTACCAGTTACAGCACCACCAACACCAATAGCAAAGTAATCGCCACCCTTATTCGTACTCCACCGTCCTGCAGCCTTACTATCAGCCGATAAGGTAATACCTTTGAATATCTTTTGATAATCTGGTGACTGTATCAGGTTTCGCACCTTCCTGCCAAAACCCACAGCCAACTCAGCCGTGTGTGCCGTCTGAATAATCTTTTTATCTGGGTATTGCCCAAGAAACCATGCAGGAAATAAGTAAGAGGCAAACTCCGACTTGGTGTGCCGTGGGGGCATATTAATGATCAATCTCTTCAATTCCCCTCGTGCCACCTTCTCAAATGCCTCCGCCATAATCTTGTGATGCGATCCACCAATAAATGCCGACCACATCATATGCACAAAAGGCAAGAAACCCTCCTTGGCACTCTCCCTGCCCTTGGCTTCTTCATACTTCTCCAGTAATTCCAATATCTCCCTCTTTTGATCCAGAGGAAGTAAATCAATCTTATCCTTGAATTGGGATAACTCCATTATTGCTTCTTTCGGTTTTTCTTTGCCGATACCACACGAAGATTCTTTTTCCTATTGTTTTTAGGATTGCCATCCTTGTGATCAATATGTTTCCCATCACCCTTCTTGACTTTCCCTTGGCGTATCGCTGCCCTACGATTCTTATTGCGTAAAGCCCTCTCCTTCTTCATTTTATCAGAGGAATGATATTTTTTGTATTCAGACAAAAGATTTCCCTTTACAGATATGGTTAACCATATATCATGGTATACCACATACCATGATTAACCAAACATATTATGTAATAATATGTATTATGGTATACCTTGAAAAGAAACATGGTATACCATGTAAAACATGAAAGGAGTTTATCGTGGTAATTGAACCATTCTTAATGTGGAACCTCTTAATCACCTTAGTGATTGCACCACTGGCGTGGTACATTAAAACACAGCGTGACGAAATAAAACGTATCGATATACTCCTCAACAAAACCAGAGAGCAATACATGAACAAGGTTGAACACAGAGATGATATCAACCGATTGTTTGAACACCTATCCAGATTAGAAAACAAAATAGACACCTTATTAACGTCAAAGTGATATTTGGCATTTTTTACCAAATTATTTGAGCAGATTACTATATATATATGCGTGTATGTGTGTGCGTATACATGGGGGGTGGGGGTAGGTGGGGTCTATTTTTTATGGTTTTTAGGTGATTTAATGCCAAAAAAAAATAACATAATGTAGATTATGCGCCAAACTATAGCTAAGTTATTGTTTTATATGACTTTTAACTTTTCAAGTTTCTCTTTTAGCTTGTTTTCTAGGCTCTGAAGGTCTGAATCTGCTTCTTCAACTTCCACTTTGTCCACAAATAGTCCAATTGTTTTCCCAATTAAATGCAAACTCTGAACCCTTGCTGAGTCACTTTCTGCGTTTTCTGCTTCGAGCCTTAGCCGTTCCAAAACGTAGGCTTCTAATCTTGCCCTCTTAGTTCTGATATCTTCAGCTTTATCTATGGTTAACGCTTTTATTCTTGCTACGATCTTGCTATTAGCCATTAAGCGACTCGCATTCTCGTGTATTGTCTTGGCTGCTTGATTGCTGCTGTAACCTGATTTTATGTAAGCTTCGTTCTGAGCCATGCCTTGACTGATATAATGGCAAAACTTTTCTTGTTTATCTGTTAACCCTGAAAGCCTATCTAAAACCACCAACTCAGGTTTATTGTTTGATTCGTTTTTTTCTACCATTTCAACACCTTTTTTCATGGTTTTTAATCTTTTTAACATAATTTATTAATTTTTTTTTATCAAGCTCATACACCTTTTTTTATTGGCTATTGGTGTACTTTGTTGAACATTGTTGAAACATTATGTTGACGATTGTTGTTGACACTTTTTAAAAACGATTCCATAAGTTGTTTCAACAGCAACAACGAAGGAAACACACACAAACCAGACATCGCAAGTTTCATATCAAAACAGGGGACGCTCAATGGGGAACGTACAAGGGTCGAATTCGCTCTGCTTCAAACGAAGCATTCTAATCACACCTAACAAGATTAAGCCCAAACTACCTAGAGCCAAGCGTACAAACGATAGCCAGACCTTAACGTGGCGACCATAACAACCTAAAAGCACCTAGTCAGTTCAAGGTGTGGCAGAAGCGGTGGCGATAAGTCCTAGGGTTGTGTTTAACACAGTTTACGCTGTGATGATATCTAAGCAGCTTAGGTATCTTTAGAGCGTAACCAACAGAAAAGGAAAGCAAAACATGACTAACCCATTTTCAGGACTAGCCAAGATAATACAAGAAGATCACAAGAAAATTGAGAAGCATACAGTTGAATCATTAAGACACGTTTTAACAACTGATGTCCAAGAGTATGGTTTCGATAACGAAAACATATCAGACCATGATGTTGATTTGCTGCTTAGGATAGTTGGTAACATTATCAGCGTTAAGTGTAAGCAAGTCTATAACAACGAAATATAAAATTAATAAAACAAGGAAAATCAAACATGACTAAATTACATCACACAGAATACAAGAAGAATTATAAAGAGTACATTTTAGGGAACATTCATGAGGATATTGAAGGCAACCCAATAAGCTCTGAAGCTGACAAGATCAATTATATTTTTGATAGGTTTAATAGTGAGTATGGTTTTAGAATAAACCAAGTTGGAAGGCTTGCAGCCATGACTGAATGGCTACAAGGGTTAGCTTTGGATATCGAATACACCAACGGCTCAATTTATCAATTAGCAGGGGAAATGGGTTCTATTGAGTATAACCTTTATCCAACAGATAAAGAAATTTTCAAGATAGTTGATAATTACTGGCGTTTTATGGCGAACATCATTTTAGGATTTGAATCAAGAAAGGTGCAAAAATAATGGAAAACAATATTTCAAAACAAGCGCAAGAAATTGCAGATAATGCAACACGATTGCCAAACGATATAAACGGAAACCCTAGATATTACGTTTGGTTTTATGCTTTTGAGGGTGAGCGACCACCATTTGCAACTATGTATCGTGGCAAGAAATACGGCTCAGGTTGGGTTTTCCAATCTTACTATCTAGCTGACACTGTACAAAGATCACTAGATCAACTTAAAAAGAAAGGTGACAAATGAGTAAATTAAAAACAGTAAAACACGAATTCCACGCACCATATGTGCAGCCTATATATTTAACAGAATATAAAGGCAGAAAATTTAAGATACAAAAAAGGGAATTACCTTCCACTGAGTGGGATTTATTAGAGTACCTACCAGATTTTGACGATGTTGGGGACTATGAAGACTACCACTGGCAAGAAACCTATCCAACAAAAAGACATTGTTTAAATGGTGTCATTAACTTGGTTGATCATAACGCAACTTGGTAAATGAAATCAAACAAGGAAGGCAGCAATTAAGCTGCCTTTCAAACTTAATAGAAAGGTGAACTAATGAAATACGATGAATTAATTGAAAAATTAATGGATACTTGTTCCTCTCTTGGAAAAGCTAAATCAGAAATTAATTTTCTCGAAAACAAAATTAAAAAGTTTGTTGAATTATCAGGCTTAAGTGAGCAGCAAATTGAAGATGAAGTTATAGGAGATCAAATTAATGCTTCAATCGAATAAATGAACAAACAAAATCAATAATAAAAAACTAATAGAAGGAAAACAAACAATGGTTAAAAGACAGAAAAAAGATGTACACCAAGTAATTACTAATCAAGTATTGGCAGCTATTGACTACGCCAAGGCTAACAATAAGAAGTTGAACTGGACTAAATCTTGGAAGTCAGGCAAAGCAATATCTAGACCTTTGCGATCAGTTCCATTTGGTACGCCTTACAAGGGTATCAATGCCTTGCTGCTTCTTATGTCATCAAGTATGAATGGTTTTGACTCCCCTTACTTCATGACGTTTAAACAGGCTCAGGAATTAGGTGGCAAGGTTATAAAAGGCTCTAAGGGTACAATGGTTGTATTCTACAAGCAGCTTACAAGAGAAGAAAAGACAACCGACTCCAATGGTGTTGAAACTACACAAGAAGTTGGCATTCCTATGCTTAGAACTTTTACAGTGTTTAATGCTTGCCAAGTTGAAGGCTTACCAGAAAAGTTTTTTCCAACTAAGCAAGATGAAAAAGAACTAGAGCAAAATCAAGATAGCAAGATTGATTATATTGAAGAGTTCTTTAGCAACCAAGGTGCGAAGGAATTTGAAAGTAATGGTGGCGCATTCTATAGACCTTCCGATGACTCAATACATATGCCTAGATTCTCAAGATTTTCTAGTAGTTCGGCTGCGTATTCTGTCAGGTCGCATGAGTTCATGCACTGGACTGGCTCAGATCATAGGCTCAAGCGTGGTTTAAGCGCATATGATAGACCTTCCTATGCTTTTGAAGAGTTAGTAGCCGAACTTGGTGCAGCCTTCTTGCTGTCCGATTTTGGACTACTACAAGAGCCAAGTGAAGACACTATCGCTTATCTTGATAGTTGGTCGAAGTGCCTGAAGGAAAACAAGAAAGCCATATTCAAGGCTTGCACCTTAGCAAGTCAAGGTGTGGACTTCATGCACGATCTAAACGAAAAGGCAAATACTAACAAGGCAGCTTAACGGCTGCCTTACAACCAAGAAAGGAAAATGAAATGACTAAACTAGAATTTACAGCAAGGTTGTTAATGATACTTATGGGTGTTGTTAGCTTAATGATTGTGTTTGTTATGGCAGACTCAATGGATAGCACAGCAATGGAAGGACTTTTCACACTTGATAGATTAAAGGACTCAGTGTGTGCAGTTATGGGAATAATATTTTTTATTAACTCAGGCTTCTTCTTTTTACTAGCCATTCCAAAAACTAATTAAGAAAGGAAAACGAACAATGGAAAAATCAAGATTTGTTAAACTAAATCAAGCAATAAAAAGAGATTTCGAAACTCTGAGAGAAGCTACTGTATCAAGTATAAGAAAAGAACTTTATCTACATGGAAAATATTATGGGTTTCGTGGCATATCTGACGAGCAGCTTTACTCACTCACGACACTATTGCGTAAAACATTTAGAGAAGAACAAGCAAAACTTTAATCAATAAAAGAAAGGAAAATCAAATGAAATGGAAATATGTAGTTTGGGTTGGTGGTTGTGATGATTATTACACCACCTACGAAAAAGCAAAAGAGCATTATGACGAGTGGATAGCTCAAGGTTATGATGACGTTATTTTAGAAAAAATAGATGCTGATCTATCAGTGAATAATAAAACAGAAGGAAAATAAACAATGGTTAAAAACATATCAAAAACATTTTTTAAAATAGGTGATAGCTACGAAGATTGTAAACAATGTGGCGAGGTTACTTATACAAGTATTGAATATGTAGCCAACTCAAAAGTTGAGTGTATGAGCTATGTTTACGATAGAGAGTGCTTTGACTGTGGAGAGCTTGCGTACCCTGAAACTGGTTTCTTCTTTAGAGATGAGTTGTACTGTAGTGATTGTTGTCCTGAAGAGTATGGAGAATAATCAAATGAATAGAGAAGAATTTTGGGAGTGGCTTGCCACTTGTCCGACTCATAAGTATGAGGCAACTGATGAGTTTGGTTATGTAACTGTAACTTTTAAAGTGCAAGAGGAGAGTGAAGATGAAAAAACATAACTGTTTAGATCACCTTGAATGGTTTGAAGAAGAGGTTCCAGATAGTGACAACGATATGTATCTTATCTCTGGATATGTATGTGAAGTTTGTGGAGAATATCCTGACACACATGAGATCAAAAAACATTTTAACAAACAAGTGAAAAATCAACAATGTTGACATTTGTTCGTTAATCACTATAATAAATGTTGAACATAGTTTAACGACTCGTGTTCGTTTGCTTTTTGAAATCGCTATAAATTAGTCGTAGTCATTCAAGACGATGATCGACATTCACAATTAACAAGAAGGCAGCAATGGTTGTTGCCTTCCTATAACATTGAAGGAAAATCAAATGAGAAAACACAAAATAAAAACACCAAGAAAACAAGGCAGACCTATGGGTAAGAAATGGGATAAAGCCAAGCTATTCCTTATGAGATACTGTCCAGATACTTTGGGAGGTGACTACAGAAGTATATGGGTAATCGTAGGGCATAAGTGGGTATACTGTTCCACCAAGCAGCTATGCAAGTCTGGTGGCAATGCTAAGGCTACTCTATCTCGACAAGCATGGGATAAACTTGTTTCATCGAAAGGTAACAAAGATATAAGGATTTTAGCATGAAAGGTGGTAACTTCGAATGCTTAGGCAATGTTAAGCTACCTGATGACTTTGCAGCCAACAGAGTCGAAACCTTAGTCAAGATGTTTCAAGACCAAGGCGAAACTATATCTGATGAAAGACGAGAAATACTTTACAAAGACTCTTTGAGAGTGGCACATATTGAAGAACAAGCTGAGATATGGAAAAACAGTTTGTTCACTGTGCTGCTTTACAAGGGTAAGTATGCAGATGAAATGGTACACCACCCTGATATCCAAGGTAAGTGTGCATGGTTATCTATCAAAAGAAACGACAAGAGCGACAGAATCTTCTGGCATGAAAAGATGAAGATGGTTCAGTTACTTCTTGGCAGAGATTGGTTGGGGATAGAAATCTATCCACCTTACAAATTCACTGTTGATACAGCTAACCAATATCATATCATTTGTATACCACCTGATTATGTTGATGGCTTTCCTTTTGGTTGGAAGCATAGAGAGATCAACGACATTGACAGTATAGGTGGCTTTGGAAAGTTAGGTCAGAAGTATAGAGGTAACTAATGAGTAAACAGATGGAGTTCATATTTCCTGAAGAGTTTGATACTCTTGGGTTAGATCAAGAAAACTATCTGTTATATTTATGGCTGCTCTTAGATGAAGAAGAAACCACTGACAACCAAAGTGATCAACCAAAAACCTGATAACAGGTTGAAGGTGGTTTCTAATCAAAAGCTACATAGAGAGTGGCTTATAAAACAAATCAATAAAGAGCTAAAACAGAAGGAAAACAAGAATGGAAAAACTTGAAATAGTTAAGTGTGAAAATGGAGTAGGTGTTTGGGAAGTTGTTTCAGATAGTGGCTGCTGTGAAGTATTCGACACTCGTGCTGAAGCTGAGGAAAGATTAAAAGAACTAAAAGAAAAGGAAAATCAAAATGGTTAAAGTTAATATTAATGAAAATGATTTATCAAGTGCATTATGCGATATCCAAGACATTAGAAAAATGTCTGAGCTTATCTTTGTCAAAGATGAGTCAGGTAAGGAATGCCAATACAAAGACTTGCCAAAGGACAACGAAGGCAGCGATATAACTATTGGCGATTGCATAGATGACTTAATAACTTTTTTACAAGGATTAGAATAATGGAAAAAACATTATCAAAAGATGCTGCGCTATCCACTATGAAGGATTTAAGAAGGATAGCTGACGCTGTTAAAGTGCAGATATCAGGTGACATGGTAAATGTAAAACTTAAACACTTGCCTAGCTGCGTAGATGAGGAGTTTCAGATAACCTACAAAAGAGGATACACAAGCGTGGGTGAATCTATCGATAACGTAATTAATTTTTTGGAGGGATTGGAGTAATGCCAAATTCAAAACAACTGTCTTTAATTTTAAATAAAGTCGAGAGATATATAAAAGAACAAATCAAAAAGGAATCTATGCCTAGACTTGGAGTTAACGATGACTCCAGTATTCTTGACGCTCAAAAAGATGGCGAGATTATTGGTAGAGCAAATCTTTCCGAAGAGTTACTAGATATGATTTCTGATTTAAGAAAGGAATACGATGAAAAATATTAAGAAAGATTTCACAGCCGAAACATTGTTTTGGCTGTGGCATAACAAATGTCCATTAAACAAATGGTCAGTTAAAACAGAAGATGTAAACGATGATGGCACAAGGATTGTTCGTGTTGAATACGTTATTCCTAAAACTGAGGACTACGTTAAAGACATAAAGAAACAAGTCGATGACAAACTACAAGCTATCATGAAAGGTGGGCATTTTTCTGATGATGGCTGAAGCTCTGATGTGTCTTGCTCTTAACGTATATTTCGAAGCTAGGAGCGAGAACATGGCATCACAAATGGCAGTATCGTTAGTTGTGATGAATAGAGTTGAAGACCATAGATTTCCTGACACAGTTTGTGGAGTCGTCAAACAAGGACTTAGATATAAGAACGACAAAGTTGTGTTGGGGAAATGCCAGTTCAGTTGGTACTGTGATGGCAAGCCTGATAGACCTAAGAATAAACAGGCATGGTTGAAGGCAAAACAAGTAGCGTCAATAGTATTAGATGGCAGCATGGTTGATTTCACTGAGGGATCAACACACTACCATGCGTACTATGTCTATCCTTCGTGGCGTAAAACAATAACAAAAGTGGCAAGGATAGATAGCCACATATTTTATCGATGGGAGCAGTGATATGTATAGTGAGTGGATAGATTTTGGGTTTACCTTATGGATTGTACTAATGTTTTTCGTAGGGCTGCCTATCATAATAGAGTGGCTTTGGCTGTTCTATAAAACAATAATAGGAAAGGAAAATCATGAACGAAATACAAGAGAAAATAGATGATCTAAATGTCTTGTTAAAACAAATTAATAACAAGGAGAGAGATTATCTTAAGCGATGGAGCGATGTTGATGAAGCAGCTACTATCATTCAGGGTCTTATATCAATGATTAAGCTAGATGTACTAGAGCTAGTTGTGAAGTATAGATTTGATATGAAGAACCTAGACTTAGCTATGGAAGAGCATCACTTATCATCAAGTAAAAATGTGAACTATATCTTTAACCCAAATATAACAAAAGAAGGAAAGTAAATTATGATTATAGATTTTAAAAACCACAAGCCTGCAGTTGTAACACTTACAAAAACAATGTTGGACAAGGCTATCATTGACGCAAACACAAGTATCAGAGAGTTTTCTAAACTTGTTGGTGTAGATTTTAACGAGATGAAGTCAGGCGATAAGGCACAGATATGTGCTGAGTTTCTTGATGGCACTAAGACACTTCTAAGTTTCTATCGAACACGAAGCGATAGAGGTGATAGACGTTTCTCTATCAAGGGAATCAAGTCACAAGCAGCCATTGATGACACTATAGCTATAACCTTTAAACATAAGGATAATGGTGACATGGTGTTGGTTGTTAACGTGACTAAAAATCAAGAATATAAACATCTATTAGAAGGGAAATAATATGAAAGTAGATAGCAGCGTAGAGCATATTAAGTTTTTACTGGATAACATGGAGCTAGATGAAACCTATATGGAAGACCCTAGACACTATGTGCCAGTATTTGAAAAGATAGTCATTGGTCTTAAACCAATAATTAAGAGCAAAGATGTTAACCCACAGGACTTTGCTGTGGCTCTAGCCTTGTATTCTATTGAAATGATGTTCATGTATGCACCACAAAAGAACATAGCCTTGTATACCTTATTGGATATGCTCAAGGCTAAGTTGGATATGGTGCGTATCGAACAAGGCACAGAGAAAGACATTGATGGCGAAGCCTAAAGATGTTACTTGTGGGAAATCAAATCATGATTACTTCATAGTTTGATTTTCCTTCAACTTGAGGTGGGGAAACTCACCTCTCTTTTTTAGGAATAATCATGAAACCATGTATACGATCAGGCTATTGCTGCAAGGTAGCACCATGCGCCTTTGGTGAGGTAACAAGTCTTGATAACCCTTCATGTCGATTTCTAGGTGGGTCTAATCCTGGTGATCACTTCTGTACCAAATACGACCAGATAGTCCTAGAATCGCCTGAGAATGGAGCTGAGATCAGTCCTGCCTTTGGTTCAGGCTGTTGCAGTCCACTAAACTCTGATAGAATTAATTTGTTAATGGAATAGCCACTGTTTTTTTCGATATTAGTTTTCACAGTGGTTTACCTAAGTAGTGAGAGGGTTTCGTTTCATAACACACGATTAATCCACTACAGCGAGAGCAATCTAATCCTTTCTTTTGTGATCTCGTCATTTGAAGGAATGTTAATCTCTAGTCCTCTCTATATCCCTAGAGAGGCACACAATAAAAAAGGGAGGAACAAGTCCTCCCTTTAGTAAAGCAAAACAAAGGGCGTGGTAACGCCTTTGGTCTACACTATATGTAGCAGTAGTGATCTAAAAAGGCAAGTCATCGTCATCTTTATATGGCATTCTGATCTTTTTAGGTTCCACTACTGTAGGTTTGATAATCTTTGGTTCGACATATTCATTGTAATGGCTTGTGTCAGTATCAAAAGATAGCTCTGTTGAGCCTTGCTTACCTATCCAGTTAAAACGCATCTTCCATATTATTACTTGTGTAACATCATCTAAGTCTGGTCTTGGTCTGTGTACTGTCATTCCGCAGTCCGACTTACTAAACCATGCTGATGATCCTGATATATCGTATCCTTTTGGTGGTGGTACTTTACCAGAGCTATCACGCATCATCTTAGTTGGGTGAGCAACAAACCAAACGTGAACACCATAAGACTGAGCAAACACTCTTAGCCTTGTTAACATATCAGAAATGTAATCTGTCTCTGACATATTGTTAGCTTTAGTTATGTAGTTGTATGGATCAATAACCACACCACGAATACCATAACGCATCACGGATACTCGAAGTCTTTCGATAATACTATCAAGGCTAGTCAGGCTGCCATCACGTTGATACAAGAAAGAGAAGTGTTCGGATACAAACTCTTTACCTGTTTCAAGTTCGTCTTGGCTCATTCTTGGCTTGTCACCTTCATAGAAAGGCTTGCCGATATACTTCGATATAAGTTTGGCTATATGCACCTTCGGTTCATTCTCGAAGCTACAAATGGAGAACTTCCAATCAAACTCTCTTGCCATGTTCATCATGACGGAATCAATAAACTCAGACTTACCTGATGAGGGGTGTCCTGTAACAATAGTGAGCTGTCCTTCGACAACGCTATAGTATTCATCGACATTAGAATATCCTGTGCTTTTTCCCTTACCAAATCCCTTGTCGTATATCTCGTTCACTTCATCATAGAAGTCTGATGGGCTATACAAACCTGCCACTGGATAAGGTTGAGCGTTATCGACAATCTTTTTAAGAAGGTCTTTACCATGCTGTACAATAACATCGTTAGCGTCTTTGCAGCCTTCTGGATATTCTAACTTCCAACATTTATCTTTACCAATACGCCTAGCCATTTCTTCAGCCATAGCAATGCCTGCAGAATCATTATCAGTTGCAATGATGACCTTCTCTGCGTTCTCTATGATATCCTTGGCATTCCAGATAAAACGAAACTTATTATCGTCTGATGGATCAATACGACCATCTGTAACCTTCATGATAGCACCATGAGGCACTGAGCATACATTTTCTATCGCTGCCTCGACAAAAGCGCAGCAGTCCATTTCACCTTCGCATATTATCAAAGGCTCTTCAGATTTTATGTTATCGATATTAAAGAAGGTTTTAGGTGATCCATCACAAGCAAAACCTTTCTCGCTGATAGACCTAATTTTAGACGCATACTTGTGACCATTCGATTGATAAGGAAACGTAATACATTCGGTTCTTGAGCCTACACTTTGTATGTAATTGTGTGTTGTTTTTATGCCTAACTTCTCTGCTGTTTGTTCTGTTATTCCTCTTGATTTTAACCATTCCAAACCTTTATCAGACAATGGTTGCACATCGTTTAACCTCACCAACTCCATACCGAATACCTCTCCTTTATTATCAAATCTTTTTGCACCTGAAGTGCCACAGTGATGACACATATAGACGAATTTATCTGCTGTAATATTAACAGATAATGTCTTTAAATTTTTCTTTTTTCTGTTTTGACAATCGACACTTGGGCAACGCAGTTTATACTGTCCAATACTATACCCATGTATCGTGTCGAGAATACTTTCTACGTTCACGATTCACCTCATTTGTTTTGCTAAGACCACAATAGTAAAAAAAATTTTACTGGTCAACTCAGAAAAATTCAGTACAATACATGGTATACCATGTTACATGATATACCTATTATAATGATATATTACTTGGTATACCATGACTATCAAATGGTGTTAGCCTTATGATAGCTCTAGGGTTTTCCTTGTCTAATCCCCAATAGATTGTTTTCTTTTTGACTTGCCTATCATTCTTGTACACATAATCCTGAAGGCAATCCAAGATTAAACTCTCGTCTAAGTCTGGTCTTCTTGAAGCATAGTAGATCATGATTTCTATAGCTACATCACACTCTATTATTGGATCAAGTTGTGGACATTGTTTTTTAAATGCACTGACATATGATAATGCCTTTTTAGATTTAATAGGTACTATCCTATTATGTATCTTAACGAGCTTTCTCTGATTAGCTTTAGATGCAGGCTCTCCAAGTATCTCAAATTTTATATCAAAATTTTGTTCAACAAAATCTTGACCTTTGTTCAATAAATTCATATATTAACCTCAGAAGGAAAATCAAAATGATTACAAACAAGCATAACCTACCAGAGGCGTTTGTCAATTTCGCCCAGAAAGACACCTATTCTAAAGGTGCTGCTGATATATCGGTTACAAGCCTTATTGATTCGCCACGAGTTCGTATGATGAAGGATCATTATAAGAACGATATATCGTTTGATGTCATCGATAACATATGGGCATTATTCGGTACGGCAGTGCATCACATCTTAGAAAGTGCCAAATCAGAAACACTGATAAAAGAGGAACGTCTATTTGTCGATATCGATGGTTGGACACTATCAGGTGCTATCGATCAGCAAGAGATTGATGATGAGGGCATTCATATTATCGATTATAAGGTTACTTCGGTATGGTCAGTGATATACGATAAATCATCATGGCATGAGCAGTTGAATTGTTATGCTCACCTTGTTGAAATGAACAAAGACAAGCCTGTGAAAAGCCTAAAGATATGCGCCATACTTAGAGATTGGCAGCAACGTGATGCCAGAAATAAGGATAACTATCCACAAGCTCCTATCGTGTTAGTCGATATACCTTTATGGACTTTTGCTGAGAGAGATGTCTATGTTCGATCTCGCATGGCTTTGCATAGATCAGCAACGGATATGGCAAACTTAACACGACAGACTATAGAGCCTCTTGATAAGAAGTTCACACCTTATGATGTTGAGCTACCAGTTGATGCGTACTTCCCACAATGCTCTGATGAGGAGCGATGGACGCAACCTGAGAAGTGGGCAATCATGCTGAAGGGTAGAAAAAAAGCAGCCAAGCTATGTGAAACAAAAGAAGAGGCAGAGCATATTATGGCTACAGAAGAATTCAAACTGAAGCCTTACCTCGAACATAGGAAAGGTGAACCGAAGAGATGTACTGGCAACTATTGCTCAGTTGCCGACATATGTCATCAATGGAAAGAAGAAAGAGAGGCTGTAAATGGATGATGACGATAAGGAATTTGAGGAACGATTTGCTTTGAAGGTTAAGCCTGATACACGCATAAAGCAAATAAGATATCTCAAGCCAGAGGTTGCACGAAAATTAAAAGCAATCAAAAGGGATATGAAGACGGATATCATATCAGTAGATCAATTTAACAATAAAAAAATAAAGCAAAACAAGGAGAAAAAACATGACAGATAATCCTGCATGGAAACAGTTAAAATCTGTAGAAATAAAAGACATGATAGAAAAGAAAGGTAAGTTTTCTTATATATCATGGGCAATGGCTTGGAGTGCATTATGTGATATCTATCCAGATGCCACTATGGAAAAACATTGTAATGAACATGGGTTTCCTGTGTTTAAAGATGAAAATGGTTGGTGCTTTACCAAAGTAACTGTGACTGTAAAAGGCAAATCCGTAACGGAAATGCTGCCTGTTCTTAATAACTTTAACAAGCCTATCAAGAATCCAGATAGTATGGATATCAATAGCTCTCTACAGAGATGCTTGGCAAAAGCCATAGCTCTTCATGGTTTAGGTGTTCATGTTTATTCTGGCGAGGACATAGCTGATATACCTGATAACCTTGGTGAAGAAGATGCTAAACCTAAAGCAATCCAGAAACCAGAGGTTAAAAAGGTTGAAGAAGAAGTAAAGAAAGTAGAGGAGAAAGCCTCTACACCAGATACCCTTAAGATAGAAGTTCCTGAAAAGGGTAATTCTACGAAAGTAGATACAAATGTCGATATGAAGAAAGTCGGAGAGTATGGTGAGAAAATTGTAGAAGTCTATGAAAAACTTGCCCTACCAAAGATTGAAACAGTTGATGCTCTTAATTCTTATTACAAAAGAGAGCAATCGACACTACAGAATCTTAAGCAAAACGCTGAAGATATTTACGACAAAATCATCGATTTGTTCAAACAAAGGAAGGAGCAATTAAATGGCTGATTATAAAGGCGTAAGTGGTGGATTATACACCAACAACTACAAGAGTAGTGAGAACCAACCTGACTACACAGGTGACGTAGACCTGTCTGAAGAGGTTATTGACATTATTCGACAACAAATGGAAAGCAAGGTAAACAGTAAAGGTGATCCTATTGACATGAAAGATGGCACTGGGTTTCCTAAGATTGCTCTTGCAGCATGGGTTAGAGAGGGCAAGAAAGGTCAGTTCTTTTCTGTCAAGGCAAGTCCTATACTAACCAAGAAGAAGGAAGAAAAAGATGATATCCCCTTCTAGTATTATTGAAAGAAATGCAAAAGGATATACTAAGGCTAAATCCTATGATGTGGTTGTTGAGGTTAAGTATAGACGTACTCGAAAGGTGAAGGCTTTTGATATAGATCAAGCAAAAGAATTTGCTGTTCAGCGTGAGAGAGACTTTGCTGAGAACCGATACAAGAAACTTAACCACATTGATTACTCTTTGACAAATGCAAAAGCTGTAAAAGTGGCTCCATCAGAAAAGCGTTCTCATAAATCACATAGAAGGGATTAGTTTAACAAGTCCTCTAGGAACGATACTTCGATATCACGCATTACCATATTAGCTCTTGCTACTATGTCTTGTATGCCTTCGTTGTATCGTTCTATTAGTTTTTGTTTGCGGTCTTTATCCATCTTTTCATTCTGCTGCACTTGATTACGCTGTCGCATTAATCTGTTTCGAGCATTATCAAGACTCTTAATCTGACCTGCTATACTTAATTCATCTTTAAACTTACCTTGTGCTTTCTTGTAGCCTTCTCTATCCCCTTGCTTGGCTGTTCTTTTTAGTTCATTCAAGGCTGTAAGAACTCTATCTCTCTTCTTAACAAACGCACCTACATCTTCTCGCTCTGATACGGAGTATATAAACTTACGAGCTACAGGAAGTCTTCTTACATTATCTTCTGTAAATCCCTTTTGTAGCAATCCATCAGGATCACCAACAACTGCACCGACTGCCAAGTCTCCCACGTTGTTTACAAACCTTCCCAAACCACCAACAGTATATTCAATCCAGAAGTCCATGATAGCAGGGTTAACATCGATAACACCAGATACACCCTTACTTCCCCCTGTAATCTCATTTAAGAACTCTGTGATGCCCTTTGATAGGTTTGTGGTACTATTCCAGTACAACTGACTATCAGGCTTTCCTATGCCAAACTGAGATGGCTCCTTAAATATTGGTCTACCTGCATAGTCATAGTTTTGTGCTACACTTATAAACGGATCAGCAACAGTTGGCATAACAAAGTTTAAGAAACTCTCAGTGCCACCAAAAGGATTTATGATTTCGTATAGTGTGCCTTCCATACTGTTTGCTGCTTGCCCTGCTGTATACCCACCTCTACTCCATCGGCTTATAGAACGACCTGTGTTCATAGCCATGTTAAATCCATAAGGAAATGGAATGCTGATAACTGATCTATCCGTAATCTGAAGAAGGTCAGGGATTATAAGGTTATGCTCTAGCACATAGTCTGGTATCTTGTCGTATACAAGATTACCATCTTCATCTTCATCGGAGAAAGCAGACATCAACTGGTCTTGCATTAGACCATAGGCTATAAGCCCTGCCCACATAGTTCTAACTTTCTTTGATCGTGTAGCAGCTTGTAATGCTGCAAATGTGCCTTGTATAGAGGCATTGTAGAAGAGATAAAAAGAGTTTATAAACCGACCTATCTCACCAGTCTTGGCAAAGTTCACTGTTACGTTTCTAGCTGCCTGTGCTGCTCTTTCTTTTGAAAAACCTTTCTGTCTTAGTGTTTTAAATGTAGCCACACGCATAGCGTTCTCAGCAACTACGTTTGTGTTTTCCAATAAGCTACCAAGTTTCTTGAAATTATTTATAACAGGGTTTTTAGATATTTTACCTACAGTATTGCGTATGTCGGACACTTGATCAGCAAGGGTTGTAACCTGATTAAGAATGTTTTGACCGCCTGCTTCGACAAACTCAAGGTATATCTTGGCATCCTCAGAGGTTGTGTCATTGTTAAACACGGCTCTCTTGATACCTCTCATGGCAGAAGGCACGTTCTTTATAAGATCACGCTGTACATTTGGCACATCATACTGAGCTATGTTTATCGATGCTGTAATAAGGTCACGAGAGAAGTTAGGTATGATAAACGCAGGGTTATAGCTTGTATTCACAGACGCTAGGAATCTGTTTATTCTTGCTGCACCTCTGACTACACCTGCGCTGTTTGTTGGTGAAAACACGCCATCACCTCGTAGAGCCTTTGCTATCCTTGGGTCTGTAAACTGTATAGCAACTTCTTCCACAACCTTGTTGGCTTCTGTGGACTTCTCTGGATCAAACCTCTTTACAATCAATACACTTGGATCATTGGCTATCTCTTGTGGTGTCTGTGGTCTGCTGCTTATAACCCCTGTTCGACCATCAACAGCTTTTACAACTGGTGTTCTCTCCATGACCTCAGCGTATTCCTGTACAGGCACACCACCTTCCTCAATAAGTTTTAGCATGGACAAGCCAATCTTATTATGTTCGGCTCTTCGTATAGCTGACATATTCTGGGATATAAGATTGCCAACAATATCTGTTGCATACTTGCTACGCCCTTTAATTCTTGGGTCTTCTCTTCCTTTTGTTTGTTTTGGCTTTCTGTTGACTATCTCTGTTGTTTCATCACCTTCATCAAGAGAACCACGGAGAGGAACATAGTTAGGAAATGTTTCTTTCTTTCTTCCAGTTTCAGGGTCTGTTTCTATATCGAATATCGGTGACAACTGACCGTCTTGTCGTACTTTATTAGTATTATCGACAATACTTCTTACCTGACTATCAAGCTGTCGAACATTTCTAATGTTTCTATATCCCTCGAACCAGTTAAGTATGGCTTGTGATTCTTGGTTAGTCATACCAGAGCCATTATCTATAGGATCGATTTTACTTTTCTCGCTGCTTGTCTTCTCTAATACATACGCATTTCTTTCTTGAGCGTGTTTAGCGTAGAGATAGCTTTCGAAGAACGCCATCTTCTTGTTCTTGCCTGCTTTTATCTGTTCATCAAGAAAACTTGTCTTGCTAGGGTTATCTCTTTTCGATGCAGCAATCACATTACTTATGTCAGTGTCGGTAACATCTAGTCCATCTATGCCTATGTTAAGAGGATCAAACCTTTGATCTTTGTTATTCTTTATAAGATTACCTGCAATACCATGAGAGTTTACCTCTTTCATGTATGGATCAAAGGCTTCTTTAATTGTTAGACCTTTGGCTCTCAACTCATCTAACATAATACCAACAGGTATCATGCTGTCTTGGAATTTTTTGATAAATGATTCAGCTAAATCTCTTGATTTCTTTTTTGATGCAAACCCTAGCGTACCACCTCTTATAATCTTTTCGATAAACTGTAGAGAGTCAGTATAAGTGATATCATTCCCTACATTGGTTGTTATATCACCAAATGTAGGCTGAGTGCTTGTAGGAACGGCACTGAAGCGTTTTATGCTTCTCTTGGCAGCTTCTTGTGGGAAAGCAGTTCTCACCGTGTACATGGCTCTCCTTGTGTCTGTAGGAGCCTGATACATCAGTGATAGCTTTATAGGTGGGTACTTCTTAGGTCTATTGTTTGCCCATGTGATATCAAAGTCATTACCTCGTGTTGATGGCTCTATGACTATAGTACCAGGTTGACCATTACCATACTCTTGCTCAACCAACTTTCTAAGCATGGTGTATATAACTCTATCAGGTTCTTGCTTTGTAGCTTCTCGAAGCTCTATGTCATGACCACGACTTGTAATGTGCCAAGCACCATAGCCACCCTCACGACCATCTTCTAATACAACATTATCACCTTCCTTGAAGGTAATCGGTATAACATCACCATTTGTCTCTCTTACATATCCATAGGCATATCTCAGCATACTCTCACTTAGCTGCCTCTTGTAGGTGTCAGGAGACTTGGTAAAATCAATCGGTATCTCTCGCATGATCTCAGGATCAGCAGGTTTAACTGCTCTTCGAGAATATTTAACTCTTGGTGTTACAACCTGTTTCTCCAT
>Ga0208159_1000330_pt1 | contig 19542 bp, 14 predicted proteins | sample 9_EtaG_FD_184082 | JGI IMG/M metagenome (GOLD analysis project Ga0208159, IMG submission 184082) | Marine viral communities from the Subarctic Pacific Ocean - 9_ETSP_OMZ_AT15188 metaG (SPAdes) (version 2) | ecosystem: Environmental > Aquatic > Marine > Oceanic | place: Pacific Ocean | collected... | reverse complement strand
GACTTCAAAGAGTCTCTTGCGACTAAATCTTCTATTTCCCATAATAATTTCTCCTTAAATTATGTTATTGCAATAACTTGTTCAAATCTTCGAGTTCCATACCAGCCACTTCGGTATTGGACTCTTCAAGGGCAGTGGCCTCGCCCAAGGAGGATATGTTCAAGTTCCTAATAAGTAGTCTCAAATAAAACAAAAAACCCCATCACCGAAGTGACAGGGTTGATTGCCTTCAACTAATCAGAGATTAGGTAGCAGAGTATTCTCCACCAAGAAGATCACGGCAGATAACCAAACCGTACATATCAGGACGAACCATTTTCTTCGCATAGCGAGTCATGACACCCTTTCTAGGTACGAAGTCTTCTGTACCGAAGATCGTTGGTGTAGTTTGCAGTGGCACGTATGGTGCATACACGTATCCAGACTCCAAGAATGAAGAACCAATACGAGCAACCAAAAGAACGTTACGTGGGAAGTAAGGATCAACGATAACGTCAAACTTACGATTCAAAGAACCAACCTTTGTAGCGCCAATGTCGCCACGGTCAGCGTCAGCAGTAACGTTTGCACGGAAACCAGCGGTAAACTCAAGGATGTTAGCAACTTCAGGAGAGCAAACAACGTGAGTAGCGCCACCACGCAAAGTCTTTCTGTGGATTTGAGCAGAAACATCATTGACAGTTTCAATCAAAGTCTCATACCATTCAGAAACTGTTCCGGTAAAGTCAGGAGCAGCAGAAGAAGCACCAATTTCAGCACCAGTTTCTCTGTTCACGAACAAACCAGGAGAGCGAGACCAGTAGTAAGTAGCAGCAGTTGCGCCATTTACAAGGTCAGCAAGGATCTCACGATCGATTTCAAGAGCAATTTGCTCAGACAAGATAGAAGTCAACTCAACCTCAGCATCAATGTTGTGATAAGCGTTCAAGTCTTGTCCTAATTCAGGAGTCCACTTTGCTTTCAACTTTTTGGTTTGAGCTGTGATGGCTGTTGAATCTACCTTGATGTCGATTTCTGGAATGTTTGTGTTTCCTTCCAAAGCATAGTTCGTTGCTGTACTTTGAACAGAACCAACAGAACCACCAGCAGGAATGTTATCTCTCAAAGGATACTGAAAAGAGTTTGCTGGGATCGATGCAATACTAGTGTGTGTCCCAGGAGCAGAGCTAACTTCTGATTGGTTTCCTACGATAAAGAATCGAACAGCTGCTTCTTGTGAAGTCAAAGCTGATTGATGTGGAGCACCCAAGCTATTAGAACTAACACGCTTGGTCAAACGACGAACTTGTTGCGCCTCAGCAGCGGTGTTGGTGTTAGATATACTAGAGTGAGCAGCAATGTCGGCCATAAATCCAGTAGTATCAGCTTGTTGCGCAAGATCGAGAATCGAAAAAGCTGACATGTTTTCAAAGTCCAGATTTGGAAATTGATCTTCAGCGACGTCAACAACAATAACAGCACCGGAGCTCAAACCCAAGAGGTCTGGGTCATAATTCAACAATTTTTTCTGCGCATCAGTAAGAGTGCTTGAAAGATCGATTACTGAATTAATAACGATGGTGTCTGCTGCTGGAGTAATGGTTCCATTTGATCCTGTTGGTGAAGCAAAGGCGTAACCAGTCATACCACCACGACCAGGTCCACTGAGGTCCCCTTTGTTGGTATCTAGAAGATTAACACCACTGATGATTTCAGCACCAACTTTATCGGTACCATAGATTGAAGTATCAGTTCGATTTCCTAAACGATCATTTAATGCATCTGAACCAGTGCCAAGACTGGGTGAATATACAAAGTCAAGGAAGAAGATCAGACCAGATGGCAATGACATCGGCTGAACGCTTACAAGATCGTTAGCAATCAATCCGGCGAATACACGACGAACGATTGGGAAAGCTACAGCAGCAAAACCTTCAACGTCACCAGCAGACATAGATGAAGATTCCTTCAACAATGACTTAGCTTGGTTCTCGAGAAGAACGGCCATAGTAGATTTTTTGGACTCATCGAGTCCCTCAAGAAGACCAGTTGCGGTCCACTTGTTCAAAAGAGCGTCGCCTTCTTGTTGCAAGTTGCGATTGACGATGCCTTCTGTCAAAGTTTCAATAATAGACATTTTATTTCTCCTAAAATTATTATTTAATGCCTGCAAGCTTTTGCATCTTTTCCTTAAAGGGGTCGACGCTCTGCTTGCTTTCGTTAATGTTTTGTCTTGAATTCAGCATAGAACTTAAGTTCGATCTTCTGTTGACTGACTCGCTAAGTGATTGTGGACCATTTTTGCTATTAGGCGTCGATCCCACTGTAGCTCTGAGTGTCTCATGAAGATTTTTAGCTTCCTTCGGAGACTCCGCGTTCGAGATGGCTTCGACAATTTTAGATTTTTGTCGCTCATTCAGGGAGGCATCGCTTAGAGTGCGGTTTTGATATAAAAGTTTTGCGTTGGACAATAGTGACTCTTCAAGGTGTACTTCAAGCTTTGCTAGTACATCAACCAGTTGGTTGTTTTGATTTGTGAGAGTCTCGATTGTCTCATGTAATTCGTTTGTTTGTCCCATGACTTCCTCTATGTTTTCTTCTTCTGATTCTTCTTCTGAATCTTCTTCGTATAGAAGTTCTGCCATGTCTTGATTGTATTTTCTTCTGCTTTCAGGTGTTAGGTGGTGGCCCATTTCGTTTCTCTTTGGGTCAAAGTCAACTTCTGTATGATCTCCGATCATTGCTTCGTCAAGCATATCAAGGACTTCTTGTAATTCCTCTTCTTCTCGATCGCGATTAACACTCTCTTGAAGAGCCGCTAGCATGTCGTCAAGGCTTTCTCCGCCACCAGAGGTGTCATCACCTGCCGGAGCTTCAGGAGCAGCTTCAGGGGCAGCCTCAGGAGTCGCAGAGGCTTCTTCAGGTCCGCCTTCTTGACCAAGTGCTTCTCTCTCTTCGTCGGTCATTTCAAAATCACCAAGATCTAATTCAATCATTCCACTATTATCTTCAGGTAAGTTGTCGACAAGAGCGGAGAACGTTGTCATCATGTCGTCATAGCGAGAGTCCCATGCAGGAGGAGCTTCAATTGTTACCCCTTGCTCTGTACCACCCATGCCAGCTATTGGAGCTTCAGCATCTTCGTTAAGTTCTTGCTCAGCTTCGCTAATAACTTCATCAACTTTTGCCATCGGATTATCTGTTTCAAGCATTTGATCAACCGCTTCTTTGATTTGCTTTGAGTATTTATCAAGAACAGATTGTTCAGCATTCTTGATTGCTTGCTCTCTCAACGCTGCAGCATCAGCAATTGCTTGTTCTAACATGTTAGACATAGATTGATCTCCTAAAAGTATTTTCTCAATTAAATAGTCTTGATTTTAATAAACGGCGATGATTTAAGGATTCAAGGTTACGCATAAGGGTTGAACTTAACAACAGTTGTAAAACGAAAAGTTTCATCTCCATCAAATCCGCCACCTATTCCCAAAGAAAATCCGTAAATGTTTCCTGCTGAAAATGTAGTATTTGCGGCACTTGTAAAATCAAAAGTATAAGTTGTATTAATACCTTGTCCATTTAATACTAGCGATGTTGCCGGTGTTGAACTGTAAGCGTTGTTCCCATCTACCCCAACGTGCAAAGAAGCTGTTAATTGTTTGCCAATAAATGAGCCTGTTGATCGAAGCTGTATTTGTATTAGCTCTCCATTGAAAGGAGCTATAAAAAAGTTGACCGATGATGGCCCAACTCTTTCTGTAAAAGAGTCGTCACTGGGGAAATAAATTGGATTGAAAGACGAGTGAGGATTTTGAAATATACCTTGGTCAATTTCATATACGCCTCCAACAATTGTCTCGCCTATTTGATCTTTGACAGCAGCCGAGGCGGTACCGTTTAGTGAGCCAGTAAAACCTAGTGTAGTGGAAGTAACAGATCCGGCGAAAGATGTGTTTGTCGATCCATCAAAAGTAATGGCAGGATTACCAGAGTTATCTCGGATGTCGTTTCCTCTGATGCGGATGTCGCCATCGATGTCTAGTTTGTGAGAGGGTGTATCCGTGCCAATACCCACCTTACTAGTGGAGGCGTCAGCCGTGAAGTACACATTGCCGTCCTTATCTTTGATGACAAAGTCAATATTATTACCACCATTGTTAATTCTAACTTTGTGAGGAGCACTGGGATTGTCTTGACAATCTATGAAATTGTTACCACCAGCATTAAGTCTTATTCGATTGTCACTAAAGTTTATCCATGTATTGCCATCCCCGTTGTGATAGATATATTGATTAACTCCAATGTCACCAGCCACATCTAGAGTGTAGTCTGGTGTGGTAGTTCCTATGCCAACACTACCAGAAGACCCAGATATAACCATCCTTACTGAGCCGCTGGTTTCAAAGCCAATGTAATCTTCTCCAAAATCTATTAATGTATCTCTCTGAGTATCATCTGCTGCTCTTAGGTCTCCGATTACTTGAGATCCTTTTGAAAATTTGTATGACATAGTTAATCCTCGTGTTTGTATTAAATAGAAAAAGGGTTGGACTTTCGCCCAACCCTTCCAAGAAAAATCTTGAACCAATAATCCAATAAATTAGAAGATTGAGTAAAAGAATGTTCCACCATTTTTACATGCAACAAGGTTGATAGCACCTCGATTAGATTCAATCTTAACCGATGCAGCGCCATCAATCAAATGACCACTAGCGGAATCATTGATTACAATGTTATTCCCTTGAGCATTATTACCCATGTCTTTAATTACAAAGACTTTCCCAAGTAGAGCATCAGTAATGTCTGGCATTGTTAAAGTAACAACGTTACCCGTTGTGTTAACCAAAGTAAGCTCAGTGTCTACAGTGTGCGTAGCAGAAGTGATAATGGTCCCACCACCTGGTAACAATCTAGAAGAACCTCCAACATAAGTAGCAATACGAGACATTGCAACCTTACGGTTAGTACCATCGGCACCATTATCAACGATCAAAAGATCAGCATCAACAAGAGCTTCGCCGATGTCAGTAGCACCATCGATATCAATCGAAGCAACGTCAATCATATTAGCAACATTGATCTTAGTGAAACCAGATGCAATAGATCCAGCACCAAGAGCACCAACAGAAGTCAATGAAGAGTTGACAACAGCACCACCAAGAGTAGTAGCGTTAAGTACAGATGTGTTGTTAATCTGATAGGCATCTCCAGCCTCAAGACTTATACCGTCAGCATCGATGTTAGCAACAGCTGTTCCAGCAACTTCAAATGCGATCTTCGCACCAGAAGCAGTATCTAGAACAAGGTTGGCTCCATCAAAATACATAGCAGCGTCATTACCAGCACCCATTGTAAGAGCACCAGCCGCATTGATCGCAGTACCATCAACATCAAGCTTAAGAATACCACCAGTGGTGATACCGCTTGCTCCATTGTCAATAGCTCCAAAACCAGAAGTGATAGAACCAGCATTAAGAGCACCAGCCTCTACCAATCCACTCATGTTTGTGATTTCATCGTCAAAATAAGCAGCTAAGTCTTGAACTGTAACTTGTTTCATTGTGCCGTTATCATTAAAGACTACTCTATCGCCATCAGCAACTGTTGTTGAAGTAGCAGAAGTTGCACCATCAAGAAGAGCAAATTCAGCAGCAGTCACTTTAGAAGCAGCAAGATATTCAGCAGCTGTAGAACCAGTTGCAAGAACCGCCATCTTCACACCGTGAGCTCCCAAAGAAGATGAGAATTCAGGCATGACGATTGAAATGTCTTGGATAGGAGTTCCAACAGTCAAAGTCGTTTCATGATCATCAGCAGGCCCTTCAAATCTCAAAGAGCTAGTGATTTCAATTGTGGTTGAATTAACTGTAGTGGTTGAACCATTAACAGTTAAGTTACCACGAATAACAACTGATGTATCATTGTCTGCGTCACCAATGTTCAAAGTCTCAGTTCCATCGTATTGAGCCAATCTTGCAGCCAAGTTAGTCTTATTGACGTCAACGTCAGTGAGAGTAAGGTTGTCTTGCATGTAGGTTCTTAATCTTGACAATGTTGCTTTTCTGTTCACACCAGCGGCATTATCATCAACGATTATCAAATCAGCGTCAGCAAGTGCGGCGCCAACGTCAGTACCACCATCAATCTCAAGAGCAGAAAGAGCAACCTTTCCAGCGGTAGAAATTTGTGCAAGAGATGAATCTGGTACGGCAGATAGAGAAATACCACCAGCAGCACGAGAGATACCAGTAGTTCCGTTAAGATGTACGCGGAGTTTGCCTCCATCATTTTCTATACCATCACCAGCAATACCAGCAGCCGTGCCAAGATTGATACTAGAACCAGTGATTTCACCACCGATTTCTAAATTACCAGATCCAGAAACCACACCAGTAACTTGAAGACCGTTGGCATCTACGATCGCCTTTGTTGATGAATTTTGCATTAGTCTGATTCTTGTAGATGCATCGATTTGAAGTGATTCTCCAGAGTCAACTGCACCGATGGAGCTACCAAAACCACCCAATCCTAGGAGGCTCTCTCCGTCCATTTTAAGTGATTTACCAGCAATCATCATCTCATTCTCAGCACCGTTTGTCGTTTGAAACTTAAGGTAAGAAGCAGAGCCAGATTTGATGTCAAGACCAGAAGCAAGGTTGTGACCCATTTTAATTGTAAATAATCCAGTATTTGCGCCAGAGCCGTCAATGTCTAAACCAACAGCCGCATCTGCAACTGAAATAGAGTCTGCATCAATATCACCAAAGTTTGTAGCATTGGCGTTAGAGTTGTCTAAACCTAGGGCAGTAATTGTCCCATTGGTTTGCGTAATGGATCCGCTAAGTCTAGCTTCACCAAATTGAAATTTATAAGCCATATTATTATCCTCCAAAATAATTAAATTAATTATAGCAAAAAAAGACCGAGAGTATCCGACCTCCCAATCAACACTAAATAGTTTATAACTTAGCCAGAAAGATTAGTATACGAAGAATTTATTGCTACCATTTGAATAAATGTTCACAGCAGCGAAAGGAGACTCGAGAACTATTGAGTTGGCGCCATCTATCGTTTGCCCACTTATGGGACGAATTGTTATATTTTTTAAATCGGCGGCTCCACTCTCATCTTTCACTATGAAGTTTTGACCGGAAGTATAATTGGCAGCGGATGGTAATCTAATGTCAATTGCAGCGGTACCGGAAACAGCCAAAATAACATCGCTGACCGATGCTGTAACTGTTGAGTCTACTGGTGTCCTAGAAAAAACAGCAGACGATAGAGTAACCGTTACATCGTTTCCACTATTGGATGCAACAACGGATGCTCCAACAAAATTAAAAGATGAAGCAGCGGTTGTTATGTTTGAACCTTCATCTTTTACTACAATGTTGTTACCAGAGGAGGCCTCAATACTTGTTAGTTTTTCATCTAGATACTTTCCTGTGTACAAGTAAGCAGAAGCTGTAACTGGTGCAACAGAAGCGCTGTCTTGAATAAAAAGAATCCCAGAATAAAAGTCAAATTGCCAATCCATTGGGTCTGTTGAGGAAATAAGATTTGATGGATTTGTAGGATCTCCAGTATACAGTTCAATGAAGTATCTATTGCTGCCTCCAACTCCCGGTAGCCCTGCGTCAGTAACAAATGGTGGGACTACTTGGAGTCTACCTCTAGAGGCATAAAGTTTTGCTCCGTTTGTAAAATTACCAGATCCTTTGTTCGGATTAGAAGATGTCGTTTCGTAATTTGCTGGGAGTTTTAAATAGTATGCGTGATCAGTCTGTCCCTGAGTTGAATCTCCACCATCTTCAGATGCCGCATCAGCATCATAGTTACCATCTCCAATCGCTACTAAGTCAAAATAAACTCTCTCAACTGTTGCAGGTGATCCATCAGATGCAGAGTATTGAGTGAAATAAGCGGTGCCTGGTTCTCTAGGAAGTGACTCAGCAAAAACTCCACCACCCGGTACCGAAACATTTGATGGGAATGCCTCTTGAGCCTCCGTAAGAGAGGGTCTAGTTTGAGCCTTACCTAGAAGTTTCTTTGCAGAAAAATTGGTTGATGTAACATTAGTCTTAGCCATTATCCGTATGCAACCTCAATTCTAGAAATGTAACCAGTCCAGTTCTTGTGGGCTGAGATTTTTATTACATAGTATTGGTTTGGAATTAATCTAGATGTTCCAAGGTCCAAAGTTAGTGCGAGTCCATTACTATCTATTGTAACGTCTTCGCCTGTTGCAGCCCCTGATCTCACACCAGCACCTACCAATGACTGCTTGTTTTCTGATGGTATGATTATCTTCCCACAGTCTAGCCAAGTTGTTGATTGGTCTGGATCTGCTGAGGAATCTGTAGATACTCTCAGTTCAACATTAACATTTTTGTTGGCTCCACCAGAAGCAGTTAGTGCCTCGTAGTAAGCAGGATAAGTAGCATCCATGCCTCTTAGAGTGGCATCCCCGCGAATAGTTAAGGTTATGTTTGGCGTTGAAGACCCGCCGGTGTACCTGAAAAGTCTGTAAAATGTTCGGATGTTGTTGGTTAGCGTTGAGTAGTCTGGATTTCCTGCCGGTGCTTGTAGAGAGCCTCCCTCAGCCACCCTTCTTGTATCTCCAGCATTTCCAATTTTAAACGGAGAGATTAAGTATCCATTGGCTGTAACCATGCCATCGTCATGAGAACCTCCGTTGTCTATTTCTGTTTGAGAATTCCATTTGTTCCCGGTATCAAGCAAATCAGTTTGGTTAGGATAGTTACCAGACACAATCCTGTGTGTCTCGAGACCAAAATACTCAGCGCTTGACAATGTTGTACTGCCAATTGATCCAGAATATCTCATGAATGCATTTTTGCTAGCAGAGTTCGTGGTCTTGTCAGACTTGTGAGGATGCAAAATCCTGCCGGCTACAGTTACATTGTTGGGTGTTGAGAAAAATGCTCCGCTTATTGAAGTTCCACCGTTATATAACATTGAACCTGTTACTTCAATGATGGTAGTTTCACAATCGGCCGCGTTGTTTAGTGCCGGCATGTCGCAAGACGAAACTGCAGAGTCAAATGTTGTAATACCAGAACCTATAACTCTGATGTTTGACACTGAGCAATTTGTTGTTGTTGGAAAAGAAATTGCTGATCCGTTTTGATAAACGTTGTTATAAAAGTTTGACCCTATAAAGTCAAAAGTTCCGGATGGATTTGAAGCAAAGTATCCAATTCCCGATTGATGGTAAGTCGTTGGGTGATTAAAGTTTGATATCGTTGGAGCAGACACTGCTGTGTTGTCAACATTCCCAGAGGGATCGACAACCCATTGAACGTAATTTGTTTGTGTATCGGATGCTCCAATCCTGTGTATAACCCTTGCATAGTTCCATCCAGATCTCTGTAGAGATGTGCCTATACTATAGGTTCCGGTTCTATATGGCTTTGTATGATCTGGAATGTTGTCCGTTGTTGTGGAAAACCCAACAGCTCCAACACTAAATCCAGTATTTGAAGACAAATTGTTGTTCTCGTTTAAATTAGCCAAACTAAGTGTACTAGCAGTAGAATCGTTCACAATCAAAAGCAGTGACCCAGTAAATGCATTTTTAAATGAGTTAGCAGTAAAGTTGTTTCCACTTGCTGCAACATCTTCATTTAAAGTACCGCCCATGACTTCAGCAACTTTGAATACACCCCTATTCGTATCTCCGTTGTCAGTGTATACACCATTTGAATTTACGGCACCCATTGACCCAACACCGCCGGCTACATTAGTATAACCTCCTACGGCGTTACCTGTGCCAAATGAAAGCTTAGCAGTTTCACCAGCGCCATCATCTAAATCGATGTCATCAAGTGCAGGAGATTCAACAGGAGCTGACACATCAGATGCACCTAGTTGAAATTGCAAAGTATTTACGAAACCTGTCCACGCTGCATCAGCCTCTATTTTTATAACAACATAATCGTTGGCTGCTACAGATTCGGTCCCAAAAGTGATACAGTGTACTCCATTTCCTGTTGAGGTTGCTGATGTATTTGAATTGTCTGAAGCACCATTTATTAAAGCTCCATGGTCATCACTGGTTTGTCCGTAATTAAATGTGCTTGAAATGTCCATCCACCCAGTGGAACCCGGGATTTTAATTGTAACTTTGGCGTTATTAGATGAAAGCGTACTAGAATTGAATCTAGTTTGTTTAGAGGTTGTAATTTTTAGGTCTCGAACTGGAGCTCCAGATGTATTTTGAACTTTTCTAAAGTATCTTCGCGTCCCAGATATAGTTGAGTAGTTTGGATTCTCTAAAGGACCGTTTGTTAAAGCTGCAAAGTTCCCAGCGTTAGTACCTTGTTTCGGAGAGTAGAGCCGGCCGTTGTAATACAGTAGTCCATCTTCATGACCGCTGGCGCCTGATGCAGTCATGTGGTGTTGTGAATTCCATGTTGCCGCTGCTGCTGTTACATTAGTTTGGTTCTCGTACGCTGCTGAGGTAATTCTAAAGTTTTCTACGTCAAAGTGTTCATTCAGATTATCGTTGGCTGTGTCGATGTTATAAATCAAGATTTGATTTGTGGTAACAGATCCAGTTGATGTTAAATTTGTTTTTAAAGGATGAGTTAAGTTAAGGGAAATTGTAGTGGAGTCATTCAACATTGTATCATCAGTTGTTGAGGTTGACTTAGTTAATTGTAAAACTTTGTTAAACAAGTCTGTGCCATTAGTGGCATCGAGTGCACCTGCGCCGATTGCCGTTAAGTTACTGCCTACGTTAAAAGTAAGGACGTTTCCTGTCGGATAAGTAAATTTGTATGCATTTAAAACATCGGACCTATAAGTCAAAGAGGCCGATCTAAAGTATTGCACACCAGAAAGATATTTTGATCCTTGTCCTGTGAATGATACGCGAGGATTACTGACTGACATTGCATTTGAAGATGCATCTGTGTCGTTGAACCATTGAACAAAATTTGTTTGATAGGTTGTAGCACCATAGACATGTTTAATCTCGGCATGATTCCAACCCTTTCTTTGATCTTGGGGGTCTATGACGTACTTTGATGTTCTATGTTGGAAGATGTTGTATAAAGACCCGTTCTGATCTTTCGCAGAAGCAGTTACAGACACATCAAAGAAACCGGACCCATTTGATCCAGTGAATACAGCAGAGCCCGTGTTTGGATTACCGGCCCCAGAAGCAGTCAAGTTCAGAGTGTGCAGTACAGCGCCGTTTAAAATCAATTTGAGAGACCCACTTTCTGCATTTCCAAAAGCATCATGAGAATAATTTATTTGTGATGATTTCAATTCTTGCGAAACGTGGAAATTCACGACTCCTGTTATTTCTTGTGTTCCATTGTAGACACCTAGTCTAAAATCCTCTCCGGAAGTTGCCACAGTGTATTGATCGTTAATGCCGGGAGGTGATGTAAAAGAACCAGTCGACCCAACATCAGTATAGCCACTAGGGGCTTGTGGTTGAGTTTCGAAAGAAAGCTTAGTATCGATTCCGTTTGTATTTGTATAGTTGATTCTGTCAACTGCCGGCGCTGGACCTGGGACAATAATCTTCAGGATCTCATTAAATTTGTCTATGGCTGTACCAATTGGAGTTGAAGACAAGAAGTCTGAAAATAAACCATCAGTATAAGAGCCGTCCTCAGCGTTTCCAATCGTTGCTCCAGAGCCTCCTCCGGAAGAGGATGTTAAAACAACATTGTTGCTAGCGTCCAAAGCTAAAAACTTTGTATTCGCAGCAGTACCGGCAGCGAGACCCGTTAGGTTCAAAGCTGATGCTGTCACCGCATTGGTCGTTGTGTTTCCGTTGTTTGTAACTTGGTCGAGGGTCGTTGCAATTCCACTAAGGTTTGATCCATCTCCGTGAAATGCTGAGGCGCTAACAGCCAATGATGCTGATATTTCTCCTGTCACGTCTAGTTTAGCCCCATTGTAAGTAAGACCAGAAGACCCACCAAGTTCTCCGGAGTTATTGAATTGAATTTGATTGTTTGATCCACCAGCAAGATTAGTCAAGTTTGATCCATCCCCGTAAAAAGCGGATGCTGATACATTAATTGATGCTGAAATGTCACCGGCAACTGTTAACTTATGTGTAGGTGCAGCAGTGCCGATGCCAACTTTTTCATTTGTTGGTTCGATCCTCATAATCTCCCCAGACCCATCGTGTTTTCTGAAGATAGTTGATGTCGCATCTATGTGAAAGTCTTTTGCCGCTGTGGATCGTAGTCTCAATCCGGTTCCGGGCCCGCTTCCTTCTTGTGCAAAACTCCAATCTCTATCGCCGTCTAGGCTAATTCTGATTATTTCATTACCAGCGGTACCATCCCCTTTCACATCAAGAACAGCATCTGGGGAAGCGGTACCAACTCCAAGCTTATTGTTATCAAAAACTAAATTACTAGAGGCTCCAAAGTTATTTGAATTATTGAATTGTATTTGTTTGTCAGAACCTGCTGGACTGGTTGTTATTCCGGATAAATTTGATCCATCTCCAAAAAAAGCAGAAGCAGATACATTAGCAGATGAAGAAATCCCACCTAAGACATTTATTGATCCGGTGTATTGATGTATGTCGTCTGCTGAGTTTCCAAATTTTGTTGACCCAGTGGCTGTAAGGTTTGTTACATTTTGATTGGTGACATTGACATTATATTGATTGGCGTTTATTGTACCGGAAACATTTAACGTCCCAGTTAGATTTAATTGAGACGTCGAACCTGCTACAAAAACTAAATCTTCCGATGCTGCCAACTTACTGTTGCCATCGTTAAACTGAACAGCGCCAGAAGGAGGCGCTGAACCTGAAAGGAGATTTCCTTTTACAAATGCCCAGCCAAATTCAGCCATTTATCCCCCGATTAGATAGTGTTTACGCCGAGAAAGATACTGTAATCACCAGCGGCTCTTGTTGCACTAAGTGCGGCGGCAACGGCTATTCTTTCGACGCCTTCAATCGGAATGACTGCTCTAAATGTACCATTTTTATCTACTGCTGGAAGCTCAACGTTTTTGTATACTAGGGCATCTCCATTTCCTTGTGAAATAGGAATTGTTAACGGAGCCCAGTGCCCCCCAAGAGAAGAATTGTAACCATAAACAGTCACGGTCACCGTAATGTTTGAGGCCCCTGCATCTACTAGGCCATTATTGTCTACAACAATGTGTAAATTCTTTTGTGAATGAAAATTTTTAAAACCATCTGATGTGGATGTTGGTGCGGTGATTGCTGCGGTCTTTTCAGAATAGGCTGCAGTGGTCCCACCGGGATCGGCAATGTTTATAACATTTCTTGTTCTGCCGCCTGATGTATATTTGTGTACTGACATAATAAAACTCCTAACTCCCTATAACTAGTTCTGTTTACGCAATTTTTTCTTATGGCGAGCAATTGCTTTTTTCTTAGACAATCTTCTCTTTACAGATTTTTTGGTAAACTTTTTTCGGTCTTTGACTTCGTCAATGATTCCATCTTTCTTGCATTTTTTGATAAATCTTTTAATAAATCTTTCTGGGCTCTCATTTTTACGAGGCCTTGCCACATGATTAGTTGCCATTACTTACCCGCTAGCTTTTTCCAAACACCAGTATTAATTCCTAATGCCGCCAAGTTTACACCCGGGTCATTTGGAGCTATACCATCCAATGGTCTTGCCCCATGCGGGGTTGCTCCTGAACTTCTGCTGGCTTCTCTATTCGAGAGAGGTTGCGTTCCTTCAAAAAGATTAACGCCATTATAAGCGTCTTTGCCAATTGCATCTAGCATTCTTTTTCTATTTTCTTGCATCTCTCTTTGTTTTCTTTCGTTATCAAATGAAGGAGCAACATATTTATTGGTTTGTTCAACAATTGTATTAGATGGTTGCAAAGCTTCTTTAATTATGTTTTCGAGAAAGTTGCTTTCAATTAAAGCTTCCTCAATACATTCTTTAATAATTGGCTTGAGTGCCTTCTTTAAACCTTCTTTATTCATTTAATCTCCAAGAATCTTTTTAAATAGTCCATCTATGTTGCTTTCTCTTTGTTCTCTTAACTTTGTAGAAAACTTGATTGCCGTCTTCTTGTCATCTTTTGGAAAGACATAAGCATTGGGGGTCGATGGTTCCGATACTATGTCAAAACAAATAAGTTGGAAATCATCTTCGACAATCGTTTCGCCCAATTGTTCCCTGACCGATCCAAGTCCTCGAGAAGAAATACCAAGCTTGACACCTGCATTAATCAGGTCTTTTAAAATTCTTCCGCTTGGAGTATCAAGTACCTTGATCTTACCCATGACATCTTTACCTTCCCACCAACAGTTTGTAACCATGTGAGAAACATTTTTAAGATTTACAACAGAGTCATCTGGGTGGTCTAATTCACCGCAGGCACGATTATCCTTTACAATAATCATGTAATTGTCTATCTCTCTTTTTAAAACTTTCATTGGGTATTTTCTACCATTTCCGTTTTTTGTGTCTGCCGTTTGAATACGACCAGTTAGATAGATGACACCTTCTTGGACAACTTCGTTTTTTTCTGCTTCCGTTAAGAGATCAAGACAACGTCCGTCCGGACATAAAGCATGAAATTCTCTTAATAATTGTTTAGACATTCTTCTCTCCAGTAAAATAATGGGCGGGCGCTACCCGCCCGTTTCAGGATCCGCTGCAACAGCGTCTCACGGGCTGTAATACCCAGCGCTTAATCATCGACATGCTCACCTCCTGATCTCGACGATAGCCTTAGTCCAAAATCATCGACCAAGACCGAAATTAAATATGATGTCCCAGCCGATAAACAGCCAAGCAAAAAAACATTCACGAATGAACGTTCATAGTTAATTAGTTCAGTATACGGAGAAAGACACGAAACAAATACTCCAACCCAAAAGCCCATACACAAAGGGCAGTTGAACAAGGTATTCCATTTTTTGCTGTAATCTTTTTTTGGTCTTATGTCTTCAAAGATTTTTCCATAAACGATTATGAACGTCATACCATAGCAGACTAAAATAAAATTTAATAAATTCAAGAAATCCTCACTCGTATGTATAGCGACCGTATAAGTAAGGTGCAAACAAGTTGTTTTGTACGATAGATCCTTTTTTCTCTTCAGCGGGAACCTCTCCGAGTTCTGTGGAGTATTCTCCGTCTGGAGATAGCAGGTGGTCGTCGCTCATGTCATCGTAGGCGGTTGATCCTTTGATGTATGCTTCTTCTGTACTCATCCACTCAGAAATAACTTTGAGGGCAATCTTATTGGGTTCAGATTGTGAAGACTTCATTATCTTGCCTTCAAGCGAACCATAAACATTGCCGCCTTGAATAGAGTCGTACTCAAGAATACCTTTTGCTCTCATAAACTCTAATAGCCTAGCTTCAGCGCCATAGGTAAAATCAGAGATTGTTTCTTTGGCAAACGCCATGATCATGCCACCGTTTTGCTTAAGAACAATGTCAATGTCTTTATGATCCAAGATCATTATGTCACCATTGATCGCTGACCTGGTATTTAGCCCAAAGTCAATTCTATCTTTTGCAACAACTTCGATCTTGATACCGGACTCTTCTGTAGGTTGATCAACTTTTTCTTCGTCTCCAACAATTGAAATGTTAATCGCCATTTCTCTTCACCTCCGCTAAAAGATCTTGAATGTAAAAAACTTCTTCGACCATACTTGAATCAATTGGCCTCTTAACATAACTATCTAGTTTCTCTTTGACTTTTAAAAAGTTATCTTTCATAGTAGAGTCTTTTTCTATTTCTACACTTACAGCTTCTTTTAATCTTCCGATTTCCTCATTTAAAAAACACTTGAGACCCAATCCATTATCAGAAAAGGATACTATAAAGTTACTAAGTAAATCTTTTTGCTCCGTCAACAAAGAATGTTTGTATGTATCATTAAATCTTTCGACAAACATTTTAAATTCTAATTGACCAACTGCTTTCATTTCTGTCTGGTTTTCGTCCAATCTGGTAAGATAATTTACCACTTTGTCCTCGAGCATAATTCTTTTCTTTGCTCCAAGGTTCGAGTTTTGAAAATACAATCCAATAGTCGCAAGATCTTTATAGTTTGGCACAAAGTTGGAAAAAGTTTTACTTCCCAACGCCTTGTTGATTTTGTTGATCAATGCTGTTTGCTCATTAAAAATTTCTGTACGATTTAAATTATCAAAATCTTTTTTTGTTTCAACCATGAGTCTTTGTGAAAATTGTTTATTTAATTGTTTGCTCTCAATAAGAGATTTGTACAAACCAAGCTCATTTGCAAGAACCTTTCCTTTTGTAAAAAATTCACGTAAAAGACCCTTTACTTTTGTTTGTCTTTGTTTGTCTTCTTTTAAAATTGCTTTTGTTAATTCACGAATCAGACATTCGTAAAGAAAAGCGGTATTTCTTTTCTTATTGTGTTTCATCTGTGTCATCCTTTTTATTTAGTGATTCTAGTAGAGTTTTGATCTCAGCATCAATGTTAAATAGTTTCTCTTCTTCTTTGGTATCATTTTCTTGGATACCTCTGACTAGGGAATCCATTCCCCCGAAACCAACCTTACCAGGCCACGTTGTTCTAGAGGTGGAGCCTCTAACCTCACCGCTAAATGCTTGGTTCTTCATCTGTTTAGCAAAGCCACCTTTGCGGTATGTAATCTTTCGTTTTTTGTATGGCCCACGAGGTTTTGCGTCATCATCTCGCTTTGCAGGTGGTTCTGCAAGTAGATCTGCGTCCTTCTTGTCACCTCCACCAGCATCTTTGTTGGCGTCAGGTGTGTCGCCTCCAGTATCACCACCAAGATTTAAATCTCCGCCGGAGTCACCTCCAAGGTCTAAATCTCCGCCACCGGAACTTCCACCGCCTAGATCACCTCCGCCTCCTAAGTCACCACCCGAACCACCAGCAGGGGCTTGACCTGCTGCTTCAAGTGCAGCCATAAACTTTTTATCAGTGTGCATTTCTCTTTGCATTCTAAGGTATTCATCTTGCGACAAGCCAAGCAGATTTTCAGCAATCCAACGACGAGAGAAGAATCCTTCAGTCGCAGCACCAGCAATGTCAAATTTTGTTTTCCAGTGTTCAAGCTCTTGCATCTCTGCTATCTTAGACGGGTTGTTTAATGATAGCTTAAAGTTTAAAAGATCGTCCCCACGATAACCTAAAGTGTAAAGGTGAATAATTCCAATCTTTTCAAGCTCCGCCAATACAACGCGTTGTAGTCTCTGGATGGTTCTTGCAAATCGAATGTCTTTTTGTGCAAGTGTTGTTTTGTCTTCTGTATTTCCACCTTCGCCCATTGAAAGGTAAGATTGCGGAACTTTCAATGCCGAGAATAGTTTGTCTCGCAGATATTTAACATCTTCAATCTGTGCTGTGAATTGACCACCGGGAAGATTGGTAATGTCTGTGGATGATTGCCCGCCACGAATAGGGATGAAGTAATCCTCTTCAATCGACAGGGGATTGTAACGCAAGTCTACGCGTCCCGTGGTTGGATCAACAACTTGGTGACGCTTCATTTGAGTCATGACCTTTTGCATGTATTGCTCAACGTCTTGAGGTGCAATTCCACCTACGTCTATCTTAAACACACGTCGCTCTGGTGATCTTGTAATACGATAGGCCATCATTGCATCTTCGAGAAGCGTAAGTTGTCTCCAGATGCGTCTAGCAGGCTCTAAAACGGATGTTCCGTAAGGGGCATGCTTGTCATTTCCGAGAACACGAAAGTGCGCCATTTGCCAATTCTCAAGTGTCAATCCAGCATTGTTCCACTGGAATTGAACGTAATTTGGATTTGATGGGTCTTCACCTTCAAGTCTCTCAACTTCTTGAGCTGGTAGTCCGATGCAGTTTTGCAAACCTTTTGTTTCATCTAAATCTAGATACAAAAACATGTCTCCGTATTTGCACATCGTTCTTGCCCAACCAAACAAGTTATGTTCAATGTTCATGATGTTATAATAGAGAGAGTGTAGCACATACTTAATTTCATCGTTTGGACATTTGATGTGTAAGATTGGCGTTAGTGCCGAGTGGGTTGTCATCTCGTCTGCATAAATGTCAAGAGAAGATGCGATCTCTGGTGTAAATTCCATTTGGTCAAAGTCAACATAACGCTCCGCTCTATTTCTATTCGAGATCATGTTGAGCGTCATGATGTTCATTGGGTTGTATTCGGTCTTCTTAAATTGTTGACCTGATGCAGACTTGAACCTTTTTGCATACATGTCCAAGTGGCGTCGTCTTAGTTGCCGTCCTGATTGAGTTCTTCTTTGTGTAATCGGACCAGAGAACAATCTAGTTAGAGTTTTAAATAAATCATTTTCATTGTTTCTTGGGTTTCTATCATTGCGAGCCATATTTTATCCTTTGTAAATCCAGAAAAATTCTTTTGTTTTCTTTATCTCCTCTTCGTGTTTTTCTAGAAATGTTTCGTTGTAGAATTTTTGGCCTTTAATTTGTGTATTCATTGTTGTTGTGCTTTTGAATACACCACCTAACATTGCCTTCTTATATGCCATGTCTCTTTCGTTTTCTGAGAGGGCTGTGTCTCTCACCCAACAGGCAATTGCCAAAGACATTACCAGATCATCATTATAAGAACGCATCGCTTGTGGCTTACCATTAATCCAAACAAAAGTTTTCAATTCATGAAAGACCCTAGAGGAATGCATAGTAATTAGTTTGTTTCTGACGTACTCCTCTAGTTTGGCAACAATTAAAGGTCTCGTCTTAACAGACGTTGTAAAACCAGGCACTGCTCTTTCGTCATGTTCGGCCAAGTACGACTCAACATACTCGTGAGTTGATTTAATGGAATAGTAAAGCTTTTTGTATTGCATGTCTTTTAGCTTCTCTAGAACAGCGATACCAACGCCTACATTTTCAACAACAAGAAGACATGTGCCGTACTCAGTCGCGGCGTCATAAAGTATTTTTGAATACATGTCTAGGTCGGGTTTGCCTTGATACTCGGCAACAACTGTCATGTTATCAACTCTGATTATGTGGAAACAAGAAAAGTCTGCTCCATCACCTCGAGCAACGTCAGCAGATAAGATGTAAGGAACTCCTTCTTCAAACTTTTCCCAGATCCAAAAGTTTCTATCATAGCCCGATCTATACTCAGGATCTTTAACATCTTGTATGATTCTCTGTAAATCTTCTGGATTGATTACAGTTTCACCGGAAGCGTTGAACGAACACTCAAGCTCCTGTGCAATTTGTCTCTTGGACATGTTTCTTGTTTCTTTTTCATACCAAGTTTGATCACGTTCGGGATGAACATCCCACATTAGTTTTGTTGGGTGAAAATCATTAACTTCAGTCTCAGATTCGGTATAGGTTTTGTGGAACCAATTTCCAACGCCGTTAGGGGTGCTTAGAGCGATACAGCGACCCCCTGTTGACAAAGTAGGGTAAAGACCCGTCCAAAGCTCTTCGAGGCCGTCAACGAACGCTGCCTCGTCTATAATGAGCAATGATAATGCTTCCGAACGACCAGCATCTCCTGATGTCGTTCCAGCTTTTACTTGAGAACCATTTGTGAGTTCAAATGACTGTTTGCT
>Ga0208159_1000328_pt1 | contig 19566 bp, 37 predicted proteins | sample 9_EtaG_FD_184082 | JGI IMG/M metagenome (GOLD analysis project Ga0208159, IMG submission 184082) | Marine viral communities from the Subarctic Pacific Ocean - 9_ETSP_OMZ_AT15188 metaG (SPAdes) (version 2) | ecosystem: Environmental > Aquatic > Marine > Oceanic | place: Pacific Ocean | collected... | reverse complement strand
CTGCAATATCTGGCTTTTCTATAATTGCTTATGAGGGTACAGGATCAACAACAACTGTTGGGCATGGTTTAGGAGTAAAACCAGACGTAATGATATTCAGAAATAGAGATCAAGCACATGGCTGGCTAGTTTATCATAAAGAAATAGGTGCGACAAAGAATCTGAGTTTAAATACCAATGCTGCTGTAGCTACTGCTTCAAATAAATTCAATAATACTGAACCAACAAGTACAGTTTTTACTGTCAGTACGGCTGCGGATTCAAATCAAAGTGGTCAAAGTATAATATCTTACTGTTTCAGCGAAGTAGCAGGGTATAGCAAGTTTGGAAAATATACAGGAAACGGATTAAGTGATGGCACGTTTGTCTTCACAGGTTTCAGACCTGCCTGGGTTCTAGTAAAAGATATTAGCAATTCCTATAGTTGGGATTTACATGATAATAAAAGAGATCCACATAATGTTACAGAGAAATCACTAGCACCTAATTTAGCTAATGCGGAAGATACCTATGACGCTAAAGATTTTCTTTCAAATGGTTTTAAATTAAGAAGTGCAACTAATTCATTAAATAGAAACGGAGACACATATATTTATTTAGCATTTGCGAAATCGCCATTTAAAAATAGTAGGGCAAGGTAAAATATTATTATGGCATTTAAATTAAACGGAAATCCATTAGCAGTCGATGTGGCATTTAGTCACAATGATATAAATTATCCTGCTAACTGGTTAAGACTATCAACAGCACAAGAGAAAAAGGATCTTGGTATTACTGAGGTTGCTGACGCACCAACTTATGATTCAAGGTTTTATTGGGGTGATGGAACTGCAAAAGCACTTGATGATATTAAAGAAACAATAGATGGAGTTGAATATACTACTCAAGGTGTTAAATCAGTATTGAAGGCACAGGAAAAAGTAACTGCTGGAAATTTACTAGCTCCATATGATTGGTACGTTGTAAGAAAAGCTGAAAAATCTACAGCGATTCCCTCGGCAATTCAAACTTTTCGTGATGGAGTGAGGACAGCCTGTGACAAGCGTGAAAAAGAAATCGATGCGTGTTCGGACACAGCAGCATTAGTTACTTTATATAGTACAAAAGAAGATGGAACTCCTAACATGACGCAGTATCCTGTAAATAATTCATAAGTTAATTTTAGTGTTAATTAAGGCAATAATCTTTCATTTAGCCTTTCATTTGAGAATAAGTTCTATATTATATGAAAAGATAGGTGACCCAAATGATTATCAATTCACTAATCATTATTTGTTACTTATTTTTAATGATGACTTTTCGGAAAAGCCATTAAAAGAAGCTATAAAGGGTTCTTGGACTACGCTTTTTAATGAATTAAAGGTATCTAAATTATGAATTATTTTCTATCTAATCCACCAGTTTATACCCTACCAGGTACTTGGTCAGATTATCCGGTTTACACAGGATTATCAGATCTACAAATGATGATCACGATGCACTCAATAGTAGTGCCTCTTGTATTAATTGTTGGTACTTACTATCTTTATACTATAAGTGTAAAAAAATCTAAAAAAGTTTAAAATGTTTTTTTTAAATTTAATACCACATGGTACTTATGATGGATTATCTCCAGAAGGTCAAATGGTTGCAATTATAGGTTTAATTTTATTATTTTTAATAAGTTATGGGTTACACCTAACAGTTGGAGCCGGATCTAATACATTAAGAGATACCATAAAAGAACATGCACGTATGCATGATTTAGGTATTGCACATTCTCATAAAGAAAGTTATTTAGGACAAATGTATGCGGAAGAAGAAAAAGAGTCTAAAAACGAGATTTAACGAGAGATTTCCAAAAAGATCCAGCTCTAGACTGTTGCTTACGTTTCTCGGTGCAATGAGCACAATTACATTGATTAATTTTATTTTTTAAAAAACAATTAAAAATTCGAAAAATCATTTATTACGATAAGATTTTTTTTCAAAATGAAAATCTATTCTTTTTTTTACATAATAAACGGCAATTATCCATATAGTAAAAAGAAAACCCTCCCCGTAGGAGAGAGTATTCCATGCTTCAGTAGCTCCTTCCATCTTTTTTATATTAATTACCTATATTTTACCAGTTAAAAGATTGGAGGAATAATACTACCAAATAAAAGATAATTAAAAGTTAAAGCTAAAAGTCCCATCATAGCTAAACGACCGTTAACTTTTTCTGCATATTTCCAATATGAATGCTTTGTGTTAATAATTGAGTCCATGAAATTACTTTTAAATTAGTTTGTTTTAATACACGTAAGATTATGTTAATTTATTTTTATGAATAAACAAGAGAACTTACGTTAGTAGTTAAATATGTAAGTAATAATAATGTAAAAATCAGATGATTCATTATGTTCCCTGATATATAGGTGTTAAAACACCTCCACCCTCATCATCGTCATCATCATTATCATTAGTACGTAACACTAATTCTAATAAAATAACAAATCCTATAGGGTAAAAACACCATAGGATTGCTTGAAAGGGAGATATTTCACTTATTGCTGATAATTCAGGCATTAAATAAAGCCTGGAACAATTTGTCCTGTGGTAATATAGGCTCCAACTAATGCAATACATCCGATGATTGCAAGTTGTCCGTTAATTCTTTCAGCAATAATTTTTTGTTTTTCTGGTTTATATCCTTGTATATCCATTAGATGAACCCAGGGATTAGTTGACCAGTTATTGCGTAGATTGTGCAGAGAGTAACGAAACCCATCATTGCCGCACGACCTTGTGCTTTGAAAAAGATATCGTTATTTGACATTAAAGGATACCTGGAATAATTTGGCCTGTTGTAGCATAAGCACCGATTGCTGCTACAAAACCGAGCATAGCTGCCCAGCCATTGAATCTTTCTGCTTCAGGAGTCATGATTAAAAAAAAGGAGGATTTTTAAAAAATACCGGGAATTACTTGACCTGTAGTGCAATAAGCACCTAGTAAAGCTACGAAACCGATCATTGCCCAACGTCCATTAGCTTTTTCAGCCTCTTCTGGGTAGCCCTCATAGTTAGGATCTACGCTTGTAGTAGGCTCAATCGAATAGATGTTCTGACGACCACCACTTTCAGTAACTGTTGTCATAATTGTTTAGCATTTCTTTATATTTTACAGTATGTAACTTTTTGTAACAATATGTTAAGCAATTATTTACCTTTTTTCTCCGGTAAAATAGTTGCGGAATCCTTATATTTTTGATCAGAATTTCTTATAGCTAAACCTTTAACGAAAGGTCTGCCTTGTTTACTAAATGTAAATATCTCTTTTAATCCTAACTGGTTCTTACAACAATCCATTAACAAAGATATAAATCTTTTTTGCCCAACTGGTTTAGAGCCTGTATCTTCACAATATGAACAATAACTTGCATATAAATGAAAATTACTATTGCAATATCTCTCTTTTGATTCTTTTGGAGCAGGTATTTTTTTACCTACGGCAGATACTGCATCAGAAACATGAACTACCTCGGACTGGAGCCATTCAACAAGATTATTACTGGTCAAAAGAATACTATTTCTAACAGTCCTTAAATGTGAAACTTTTTCATATGTATCTAACAAATATTCTCTCATTTCTTTTGTATCCATTTCTAAAACCCAGTTAACTAAGCCAGGTAAATAACTCTTCCATACTCCGTTTACTTCCCCATTTTCAAGCTTTATCATTTCTATTGCCTCAGAATTTTTATCCCATAATGGTCTATTAAATTCAACGGTCAATCTTCTTCTTGTTAAACCGGAAGTGTTATCGGTAGTTTGAATAGGTTCATTTGCACAAACCATAACCATTCCTGTATAAACAAATGGTTCCCCTACATTTTTATTTTTTTCTTCAAATCTTAAATTATCTCCGCCAGTTAAAGCTTTAAATATTTGTGCAGAACCACCATATCTTTCTGAATCATTTATTAAAGTTAATCTTTTACCTTTTATAGATGCAATTTCAAATCTACTTTGTTCTAGTTGATTTAAAGTCGTACTTGCATAATTACCATTACCAACTAGTGCACAACATAGATTTGCAAAAGTTGATTTACCTCTCCCTCCTGGTCCAATGACTTCAAGAAATCTTTGTAATTCATGTCCTCTACCAACAAGACACGATTTGAGCCATGCTCTTAAAACTTGTACTCTTTCCTCATCCCCATACTGAGTCTTCCTAAGCCACTGGATTATGGGTCCTGAGTCCGCTTGAGGGTTGTAATCGAAATCTAAACCCCATGTTAAGTAATGATCAGGATCATGGTCTAGAAACTCTCCTGTGCTCATTTCAAGGACACCATTTTTAAATGCTAATAAATCTGGATCATCATTCCAATATGGTTGAGTAATATATGCTTTTGTTAAATTTGTTACATCAGAAAGTAAATGAGATGTAAAACCGCCAGGGGTTGGAATTCTTTCTCTTACAAACAGATCTTGTACAAAATGTTTGTATTCATCTCTATATTCTTCTCTACGCCAAGTGCCTTTTGGTCTTTGATAAAACATAAATGTATCATATTTAGGATCATATCTCCATCCACATTCAATAACCATTGCAGTTACATAGTCTGCCAATTCAGAGGCTGGAGGTGTTTTAGGCTTGCCTTTACCTGATATTTTTTTAATTATTTCTTGTTGTTCATCCATCGTTGGTTGTCCAAGCATGTCACTAAGAACATCAGATACTGCCTTCATAGGCAATTCAGCATTATCTTCCATAAACATTTTTTTTGCTTTTGCCTTTAAACTTGCTGCATCTTCGACTACAAAACCTTCAATATGAACATATCCATCTTCCTTAGCCATAGCTCTAAGATGATGTAAACCACAATGATCTGATGGAGAACTACCACCTTCAACAACTTCGAAAGTATTCCATTTTTTTTCACAGGTACCTTCTTCAAAATTATCTGCTTGTTTTGACCACTCAATCCAGTCCCCTAATAAAGAATCATCAACTTGTTTCAAACACATTCCAATTTTTATCCAGCTTTCATAATCACTAGATCTTTCAGAATTTAAATGATCTAAATAAATTTTTGCTTCATTTACATCTTCTTCTGTCTGATATTCTGTACCATCTTCGTAATTTATATTTACTTGTTGTGTTAGTATCCCCTCTGTAGCAGGTCTTTTATATTTATTTAGAGGATAAGATTTTGCAATTGCTTCATATAACCATTCTGGCAATTCCGGAGGATTTTTCGCATATTCAAATCCTCTATGAGGTAGGGTAAAGTATCCATCAGTATCAGGGTGTGTGCCCATGATGGCACCTTGTTTTGATCTATATAGAATCTCAAAAGAGGGTATCCCTATTTTTATTGTTGCTTTATCAGGTAATTGTGAAAGACGATTCTTTGGTATGCTAAACAGCATCCTTCTACGATCAGTTTTACCAGAGGAAATAGTTAGAGTTGGTGGAAAAGCTCCTTCTAATGAAGTACCAGCTAATTCCTCTAGAGGTTTTATTGCATCTGTACCATCAATATCAACCCAGACTAAACCATTTTTATTTGACCAGACTCCAGTGATTAGTCCTACACCTGTTGCCTTTCCCTGATTTAACTCACGTTTTATCTCCTCAATAGAATATGGTTGAGAAGGCCAGTTAGGAATGTAAGCTCTTTTACCTTGTAATGGAGTTAAAGCCCAATCAATAGGGATATATTCTAGTTTTATCTCACCAGCTTTAATATTTTTCTGTTGATTCGGTGTTGCCATTTATAAATTTTTCAATAAAAAAAAGATAATCTGCCACTTTGAGGGTAACCTGTATTTTTAAGTATGAAACCCTATATTTAGAGAATTCCTTTTATTTTTAAGTTTTATGCACTATTTATAGTAGCCTTTGTACTAATTTATGCTGCATGCACTTACATTTTTTTCTACTATATTATCCCCATCTACAGCCTCTAACTCAATTTTTGCAGCTTCTTTAGCTGGTAATATTTCTTCATAGTATTTTGTTACACATTGTTTCCATTTCTCTTTGTATTTTTCTATTGTGCTGGATTGAATAACAAAGACCTGTGATGTTTCTTTTGTTGCTACAAAAGTCATGATTAATTCGGGAACAATATTTATAGTATGTTCTAATGCCAGTGCGTAAGCTGCCATTTGCATTTGACATTTTTGATATTTCATAAAACCAGCCCTTCTTTTTCCGTATTCTTTTTTTGGAGTATCAGAGCCAGGCCATCTTGCATAATAGGGACCATTACTAGTTTTCAAATCTCCTAAAACTATCTTGCCTTTATACTCAGCAACGATATCAGGAGTACCAGCCCATCCATAATTAAGACCTTCCTTAAATCCAGGATGCCATACCCTAGAAACTCCATCTCCTCCTTTAGTCCAAGCATAATCATCGGGGCTTGCAGGGTTTTCCGCCCATACGACACGCTCTAATTTACTTAAGTTATTCGGTAAACCGTCCCAAAATGAAGCTATTTCTGGATCTTTTATTACAGGCTCTTTATCTACACCTAATAAAAAGTCCTCCATTAATGAATGTACTTTAGTTCCACGAGCTGCAGCAGCTTCTTTACCTCCCGGATTTTTTTTTGCCCATCTCGCTAATGCCTCTTTATTTCCTTGTGTCTCTGAAAGAATTGTTGTTACCGATGGTAAAGCTCCGTAGGGAGTTTTATAATGTCTAGAGCCATTGATTGTTACTCTAGTGTCACCTTGTGATCTATAATCCAAGAATGCAATAGTAGGTGATACGAGAATAAGCCCCCCTAATCTTGATTATCTTTTTAAAATTAACTATTTCTTTGTACAGAAGCAAATTATGAGTTACACACCTTACCGAGATTTTGATCTTTTCATACATAAATGTGGTGTAAGTCCTGTCATAGCAGGTTATCTATGGAAATTTAAACCTTGGTTTTATGATGGTAAAAAAGTTTACTGGGATCATTGTTACGAACTACGAAGTGATGCTGAAAAAGCAGCTGAAAATTTAAAAAAACAATTTTTTAATCGTGTTCGATTTCTGGAGGACGTTCATGAAAAGCCTCATCTATGTTTGCTACAAACTGCATTGATTGATATTTACTTACGTGCTGTTGGATTGTTTTATGTATATCGAATGCTGATTTCACTGCCTCTTCCGGTGTTATCATTAATTTCGAATTTGCAAGAAGACCAGCGGTAAGTACTGTTATAGCGAGTTCTTGTGGGTTGGATGTAAAACCTCTTAAAGATCTTCCATTATCTGTAAAAGAAGAAACAATAAAGTCTATATGTTCTAAATAAGGATCAGGTTTATTTTTTTCTGTCATTTAATCCTCCTTACTAATTATTTGGTACAAGGTTATTGTATTGCGTTTTATTATAGGTACAAGTAGTCCTTCATCTTTTAACGCATTAATTCTTCTTTGAATCGTTCTATGATTTCTTTGAAATTTTTTAACAACTTCTGTAATTGGTATTAAAACAAAGTGAGAACCATTAAATTCAGTAGATACTTCATATAGATGATCATGTATTTTATTAGCTAGATCATCCATAAGATTAGTCATGACGGGACGTGCCACAGTAAACATAATTTCAGGGTAGATATATTATAGTAGGTTTTATTTGATTTTTTCTTTAAATTTTTTCATGTGTTGAGAATATTTAGCTATTCCTGTTTTAGCAGTTTGTATATCACTCGTCCAACAATTTTCCCAGTTATGAGTCTTACTTGGATACCTATATAAAATTAATCCTGTATTCACATGCCTAATAGTTTTAATCTCACAATCAAGGTGTAATACAGGAGGTAAAATTTCAGATGCTTCAGTTTTGTCTTTTAGGGATTTTTGACTTTTCATCAAATTATATTATCGATAAGATTACAATAATATCCCTACTCTGAGGTATTATCGGTCGTATAATCTATAACTTTCAGGGTCGTCAGAATTATAAAATTTTTTTTGTTTATTTATATATGAACGAAGTTGATAATCCTCTACATGTTTCGAGGCATTTTCAATAAATTTATCAAATTTTTCTTTTTTAGATAACATGGCTTTTTGATTATTTTAATCAGAGAAAATCTAAAATCCTCACTATAATCCAGTTTTTAATCTTTTTCTAAGGTTATAAATCATAGAAAATTTTCTCACTAAATAAGCCTTCTTAGGGGCTTTACCATCATTTTGTTCAAGAGATTTTCTTACTGCTTTTTTATCCGGTAAATACTCTTCTATCCAATCTATTGTTGTACCATCGGATGTTTTTTGAATCATTGTAGTTTTGTATAATTCAAATTCTTTCTTTTCATCTTTGTCCCATGATTCATATCCATCAACTAATTTTGATTTAACTCTACGAATTGTGGCCTGATACTTGTTACCTGTAGGCATGGAATTAATTAAGTGCTCTTCATAAGCCCTTTTAATAATATTAATAATGTTCTTACGTTTTCTTTTCCAATGATCTTGATTTCTTTTAAGTTCCATTATTTCTTTTTCTCTCATAGTAATTTGTCGATCACAATCTTTAATGATATTTATAATTGCATCAAATTTTGATTCTTCTCGACTTTTTAATGCATTCCATATTTGTTCAAGTTCTTCTTTTTCACTTGACTCTACATCTTCAGAATCTAATGCGTACCTTAATTCTTTCTCTCTTTCTAGTAACTGTGCGTAGGTAAGTGGATCTGCCATATAAATAAAGTAACCGATTAAATTTTATAGAATGTACGGTAACTGTCAATAACTAAGCTAGAATAAAGAAAATGGTAGTAATAAATGGCATCTTATGAACTAATTGAATTAACAATTGACCCTAAAGACATAAAAATGACTTTAGAAGATGAATTTACTATGGCATCAGTAGTTAAAGAACTCGATAAACTTGAAACTACGGAAGAATTATATGTGGGGGCACGTCAAATATTAAAGGTTTTGATGCAACGTCAAGCAATTATCAGAGCACTTGTTAAAAGATTGACTATTTTAGAAGAAAAAGAAAAATTAAGACGAAAAAAAATTCAATAATGAATAGAGAAAAACAAAATAAAAAGCTTATAAAGCTAAAAATAAAAGCAGAGGATTGTGTCTCTAGAAATAGTGCACAGAAAATAATAAAAAAAGCGGATAAAGTTTACGAGAAACTATCCGCTTAGATTAATTTGTAAGGAGACTTACTTTAAACCGCCTACAAGGGCACCTGATTCATCTCTATCCCCTAAGTTATCAGCAGCTGGTAAAATAGGAGCTGAGATATCTACACCAGGTTTTAGAGCATTGATACCGATCTCTGCTTCACATTGCTTAAAAAATTTACTTGCATAAACTTCTGGAGGGCAACTTTCGTAAACATCTTCTATGTGATCAATGTCTGCTTCCTTCTTAGGCCAAAAATCTAAAATAGTCTCTGGAGTTGGGAAATCCCATGACTCAGGAACAGCTATGTCAGATTTTCGTGTTTCTCCATACTTCATACTTCCGAATGTAGGAGTCCAAATCATCGATGCACACATTTTATCAGCAAATCCTTGAGCAGCTTTGTCTCCAGTAGCTTGTGCGTATGCAGATTCCATTTGTTCTATGAAATTTGCATATTTTTGACAGAATATTTTTGCAGCTCCACCATGAATAGAAAGTATTAATGGTTTTTTGTGCAAAGGAGATCCATTTTTATCTACTAAATAGCAGAGGACTAAACGCCTTCTCCTATATGGAGAGGCTTTATCAGGATATTTTTCTTTCCATGTATCCCATAAATGATTTACATCAGAGTAAAGACCTTCAATAGCTCCTTTTTCTTTGCTATTTTCTACAAAAGTAGGATCATCTTTATATCCTCCTCTAAGGACAATTAACCTCGGAGTTCTTAATAAGAGTCCTGACTCCAATTTTCCATCATCTCCAAATTCTTCTTCTGTTTGTTCAGCGTCAGGTAGTTGGGAAGGTTTACCAAAAAACCCACAACGGTCTGCATGCATATCTTTAAGAAAAAGACCAGGATCTTTTCTTCTATTCAGAATGATTAACATTCCAAGTTCACGCATTTGTGGTGGATACTTTTCAGTATTCTTAAAACGGTCTAATACAGACATAATTAGTTAATAAGTTCAGTGTGTTTGTGCCAGAGTGTCCGGCTTTTCTAGCCTATCAAAAGGGAACTTCATCGGCTAGTGGTTCATGAGGTTTCCCTTTATTTTCTTTAACAATTTCTTTAACGGTTTCCATTACCTCTTTTTCTGCCTCTTGGGTCTTTTGATTTTTACCAAAGAAAGAATACTGTTGAGATCTTACTCTCACTTTGTAATTTGACCTTTGATTACCATCTCGATCAGTCCAAGTTTCGAATTTTAAAGATCCACCTAAAGAAAGTTGTCTACCTACAAATAGATGTTTTTTCATTCGTTCAGCATCATCTCGCCAGCTTTCAACTCGGAAACCTAAACTATCTTGCCAAGTGTGTCCAATGCTTTTTTGTGGAGGTGCCTGACACATTAAACCAAAGTTAAATGCGTCTTCTCTACGTTGCTCTCCAATGAAACCAACTCCACCACTTAAAAGTACCTGATTTAAAGTAACACCTTGTGAGATAGCATACAAAGCTTGTGTAGGAACAACAAACATAGTCCCATCCATATGAGGATACAGACGAGCATTAATTAAAATATTTGATCCTTCTTTAAATATTCCAGAAGCACAAGTATCTCCAGCTGCAAAACTAGGAAGTAAGGCTAATGGTATTCCCACTGGTTTATTGCCAGTGCCAGGAATTACAAATTTTAAGTATCGCAGTCCACGCTCAGTGGTTGCATCTCCTTTGTATGTAGCACATGCAGTAATAATATTCATGAGTTAAACCTCTTTTCTAAACGATCATGTAAAACCCTCGTAACATTTTCTAATCCACGAGTGGCATGAGATCTTAATTGAATAAAACCATCTTGTAATTTAATGAGTTCTTCATCAGACATTTCACTAAATTTGGTGTGTTTTGGTTTTGTTTTTGTTGTCATAATATCTATACGGGCATGTCTACTGTACTCACATACACTAAAATTACAATATGTTCTTCAAATTATTTAATTACAGGAGCATTAATTTTTATGCAAAATAAAGAAAATAAAACATTTGATGATGATTTAACAGGGGAAAAAGAACGTGATTTAGAATTACTAAACAAAATGAACCCTGATTTCTTTCAAAGAATGATGCAAAACACTGATCAAGCCGGAATGAAACCTATAGAGGATAGAGTTGATGAGTTTCTTGGTAAAGTTACTGACTCTAATGGTATGAATAGTGTTGGTGTTCAACAAAAGAAACAACAGACTATGATGGCTCACGACTATGATGAAGATCCTTATTTAAGGAAAACAATTATGGAGATTATCAATACTCCTGGGTACGATCCTGCCTCTGTAAAAGAAGCACAAAGACAATTACTCAGAATGAATCAGGGTTTACCACGATTCCCTACTGCTTAAACAGTTAGTTTTTCTGAAAGTTGAGTAATAATACTAACGTCTATATCCATAAAGGGTGGTATTACTCCTAGAACTCTAAACAAACCATCTGCGAAAGCTCCCATAAATATAAATCCTAGTGTGGCACTAATCATTGAAGCGTTGCGATTGTGCCTGTTGATTGCTTCTGCAATTGATTGATCAATTAAATCTTGTATTTCTTTTTGGGACATAACTTTAGTGGTTAAGATAGGTCAGCACAAAAGGCACTGACCTACGAATTAGGGTGTTATTTAGAAATTATATTTGATCCCTAGTTTTGTACCCCATGTGTTATCTGTTGTGTCATTTGAAACGACAGATACTTCGCCATATACATTTGTATTTGGTCTAAGGTCGTAGCCACCACCAACTTTACCTGAAAATCTTGTTTCAGCATCAACATCTTTAGCGTTGTCTATATAAGGCCCACCTTGTATGTAGTAAGAACCTTTTTCTCCTACTGAATCTTCATAACCAACATGTAAGTCAATGCCGTTACCATTCCACTCTTTACCAACAGTTGTTTGATTGAATTCGCCATTAACATAGAAGCCAGCAAAAGCAGGAGCTGACAAAGTACAGCAAGCTGCACCTGCCATTAAAAGTTTTTTGATCATAATTAAGATATGTTTTAGGAAATTGTACCTAATGTAATTTTAATGTGCTTTGCTGTAAAGTGTTAATATGAAAACATTTGATCCAATTGAAAAGTATTTTGAATGCTATTCAGAATGCGAAATTCAGTCAGACCATAGGGTCTGCATTGAACGCTGTGTTGAAATACTGAGAAATGACGATGGGTTCTATGACACTAATTAATGTGTCTCCATCCAATTTTTACCCTCATTTACTTCGCCAGTTAGTGGACATTTAAGATTAAAATACTCTCCTGACTTTCTAAAACAATCTACAGCTAACTTTTTATAAAGAGTAACTTGTTGAGGTTTTACTAATGCTTGAATCTCATCATGTATATGAGCTACAAATGCGAAGTGAATTCCCCATCTCATCCCCTCATTTTTACAGTCTCTATATAAAATACAGGTTGCTTTCTTAACAGCTACGCTGCCAGTCGATTGTAAAAGTTGATTTAAGGCTGAATGTCTTGATCTAATTTGTAGATGTCTACCATCAATACCAATTAAGTAACCTCTTTCAGTTACACGTTGATCCACTTTATCTTTTAATTTTTTTATAGCAGGGAGATTTTTATAAAAAGTCTCAATAGTCGTCCGACCTAGTTCTGTCTGTTCATACTCGGTAAGACTTGAATTAAGAATTGTCCCTAGTTTTTTTGCTCCGGCCCCATAAAGAACTGCATAAATTAGAGTTTTGGCTTGTTCTCTAATCTTTTTTTGTATTTTCCCTTCCCCATTAAAAATTCCAAACAATTTTGCATTATAAGTATGTATATCAAAATCCTCTGTACTAACAAGTTTCGCATACTCTCCACCATCAAAATAAGCTAACTGAGCACCTAATCCACGCAACTCCAAACCCGAAGCATCACAACCTACTTGGACCCATCCATGTGGAGCATAAAATAAAGATCTGCATTCTGAACCATAAGGCTGACCTACTCTCGGTATTTGGGCTACGTTTGGACCTCTATGAGAGGCTCTACCCGACACGCAGGCATTTGTAATAACTGATCCATGAATACGTCCATCATTATATTTTTGACTATGTTTTAACCACGCTTCTTTACCTTCAGATATTTGACCTAATCTCTTATTTAATAGTTGATATTCAGATAGTAACGAGGCTTCTGGGTATTTTTTACCAAGTACGTCTAATACATCATCATCTAATTTCACATTACCTTTTTCAGTTTGATCGAAAGTTATCTCTGGATATTTTTCTTTTAATCTTTCTGAAGTCTGTTTTCTGGACGCAGGATTAAATTTAGTAACTTTTGTTTTTAATTTTTTTCCTGTTTTTTCTGAAATTCTTTCTGTGGATATTGGAGGAAATACTTTTTGTAATTCATCATCTATCTCTGATCTCCTACTTTTTAAAACATTTACTAATGCAAAAGCTTTTCTTTCATCAAAAGGGAAACCAAATGATTCTTGTCTAGCCATTATCATTGCAAATTGATGTTCTAAATCAAAACATCTTTGATCTAATTCTTGTGTTTTAAAGTAATGATATAACTCTAAAGATACTAAAGTATCTCCTTCACAATAGACTTGCATTTCCTCTGACCATTTATCCCATCTTTGTTCTGCTTCTTTATCTAATTGAAATTCAATTTTTTTTGTATTTAATCTCTCGCCCCATGCTCCTAAAGAATGCCTACCACGATATTTAGAATTTATATAAGAGAATTTTTGATCATCAACCGGCTCTAATTCTGGATGTAGAACTCTACTAACTATTAAAGTATCATTTATTTTTACATTCTTTTTTAATCTAAAGGTTGGAAATACTTTTCTAATTGCACGAAAATCAAAATTTATAATATTGTGACCGACTAGTTCATCTGCCATTTGTAATAAGTAAACTCCGGTATGTATTGAATCGTATCCCTCTTGATCACAACAACTAATAATGTCGCCTGAATCTATATCTCTTAAAACCAAAGAATGAATAGTATCAAGCTCATGTAATAAGCCATTCGTTTCACAATCAAATACATACCTTGTCATTATCCTTCACTTTTGTAAAGCTCCTGGATATTTACTATATCAAGATTTTTTACACGTTTACCACTTTTTAACTTTATGTAAAGGGATTTCATCGAACTTATATCTTTTAAGCAAATAGCTTTTTCTAAGTTTTCCCTGTCATCTAAGGTCAACATTTGCACGTCAGTCTTACCTTTCCAACCTAAAATTTTTAATCTTTTAGGGTCACAGAGTACATATCCAAATTTCATGGCTAATCTCTAATAGACTCCTGATTTGGGATAGCCTGCATTAAAAAGATATCTAAAGCTACATGACACAATAAAGGAACCATTACATAAGATTCTTTAGGTAAGGGACCAAATAACGCTGATAGTTTATCTTTAAGATCAGTTTTATGTAACTCTTCAAATTCAACAGCTAACATTTTAGCTACACTTAAAAAGAACTCATCAGGTTCTTGATCTTGATGTTTTAGTTGTTCAACCATATCCCATAATTGTTGGTTTGATTGAATAATTCGTAATAATTCTTCCACGATGAAAAAAGGTCTTCGGCGTAAGTTTACTACCTCTACGTTTTATGTCGAGGGGCAACTATGTAAAATATTCTTAGAACCACTTAATGAGTATAAAAAAGGATTTTGGTTTTGGAACGTAGGCTTTGCAGTTGGAAGGTCTAATAGACAGCTCAATGACTGGTATTTTAAACGAAAAAATAAAAGAGCTAGATCGATAAACAATAAAATCGTAGGTAAATCTGGAATAAAAATTATTAAGAAAGGTTTCGAAACAGTTTTAGATTTAAGATGGAATTTACATCCAGGGGATTGTCTTAGATTAGATTGCACTTCAGGTAATCCTGAAAAACAATTTCATGCATGGAGTAGATGGCATAGATACCATCCAGAGTGGATTATTGATAGAAAGAATAGAGAATTTTTATGGCATAGACCACCATATGCAAATGACTCTATATGGCAGACTCATAAAATTATTGGTATTACCCCAACTAATACTCGAATGAACACGGCGGATCAACGATATAATTCTTGTTTTCAAGCTTTTGAATTGAATTAATATCTATGGGAATTATGTCTCTAGTCGATATTGATAATGATTTTCTTAAGTCGTCCATTATGATCTCGAATTTCGTAGACCTCATATTCTCCATCTCCAACCTCCGTTTCGATAGCTGCATATAAATTATATCGAGGCAGGTCAATACCACCATTGGAAGAAACACTTATATGAGTGTGATCCAATACGGATATGATTCCTGAGTCGACAGCGACATTCCCTACATACTTAGTTGTTAGTGTGGAAATATTACTCATAGTGAGTATTATAAGATAGGGCAGAGAAGAACAGTGTCAGCCCAAGAGGAGGATGTAATTTTTACTGTTTCTTACATCCAGTAACAGCTCGCATTGCCAGAGAGACAGGGGTGGTGCGACTCCTCTTTATTACATATTGTTAATTGCAGTTTTACTTTTAGACTTTTCTTGCCAATATGTATTTATTCACAGCTACTTCGTCTATAGATGTGACTTTTTAGAGCTACCCGTGACTCTAGAAAGAGAAGAACTCCCCTCTTTGCCTGAACAACAGAGAGGGGATTCTTTTATGTATAAGTTATTCTAATGTTTTCTTAATATTTAATGTAATGTCACAAACGGTAGTAGTTGATACAAAATGTGTATAATAGAGGCGTAGTTTAAGCTACTAGTCGTTCATCCTAATATAAGGACGCAGTTCGAGCTATTCCAGGGAACGGGGGGATAGTCATTTTGTTAACTCGAATTATGAAGAAACTTACTTACAGAGGTATTGCTTACAACCCTTCCGCAATCCATAAATCAGATTCTATTGAGAAGGGACAAAGAGAACCTATCTTTACATATAGAGGTAAAAGTTACATTTACAAGAAGGTAAAACAACTTCTTACAAAATAAAATCTAGTCTGTAACCCAAAAGTCAGAATTTCTTAACATACTTATTGTATAGTTATGTTAAGCCTTTTGGCTTTTTTTTATGTTTTCAAATAACAACGGACTCTTATGACTTCAACTATAGCTAAGCGTCAGTCTAGTACTGAACTTTTAGCAGGTTGGCAGTCGTTCTGTAAGTGGGTAACATCTACCGAAAATCGTCTTTATGTCGGTTGGTTTGGTGTATTAATGATCCCAACATTACTTACAGCAGCGGCTTGCTTTATAGTTGCGTTTATAGCTGCTCCTCCTGTTGATATAGACGGAATACGTGAACCAGTAGCTGGTTCTTTCCTTTACGGAAACAATATAATCTCAGGAGCAGTGGTTCCTAGCTCAAACGCAATCGGACTGCACTTCTATCCAATTTGGGAAGCTCTCACAGTAGACGAGTGGCTTTACAATGGTGGACCATATCAATTGGTCATTTTTCACTTCCTAATAGGTATCTCAGCATATATGGGAAGACAGTGGGAACTTTCATATCGTTTAGGTATGCGTCCCTGGATCTGCGTTGCATACTCTGCACCAGTGTCAGCAGCATTTGCTGTATTTTTAGTATATCCATTCGGCCAAGGGAGCTTTAGTGATGGTATGCCTCTTGGTATTTCTGGTACTTTTAACTTTATGTTTGTGTTTCAGGCAGAGCACAATATCCTTATGCATCCGTTCCACATGCTCGGTGTTGCTGGGGTATTCGGTGGAGCTCTTTTCTCTGCTATGCACGGAAGTCTTGTTACTTCCTCACTTATTAGGGAAACAACTGGCCTTGAGTCACAAAACTACGGTTACAAGTTTGGACAAGAAGAAGAAACTTACAACATCGTTGCAGCTCACGGATACTTTGGAAGACTTATTTTCCAGTATGCGAGTTTCAATAACAGCAGGAGTTTACACTTCTTCCTTGCTATTTTCCCTGTTGTGGGTATATGGATAACCTCTATGGGAATATGTACAATGGCATTTAACCTTAACGGTTTTAACTTCAACCAGTCTATCTCTGATAGTAATGGTAAAGTTATTCCTACTTGGGCTGACATTGTGAATAGACAGAACCTAGGTATGGAAGTAATGCACGAGCGTAACGCTCACAACTTCCCTCTTGACTTGGCTTCAACTGAGTCAACAGAAGTTGCACTTACTGCACCAACATTAGGTTGACTTTGTTTGATTTATACGACTAAACTTAAGTATGTATGAGTCTTAGTCGCTCGTACATGTGTGCAAAGAAAAGTGGTTGGTTAATCTAGGGGGGTGGTTCCCTCTAGATTTTTTTTTATGTATACAGAGTAAAATTAAAAAATGGATAAAAGAAAAAAAGCTGTTCTATTAGCAGGTAAATATACTGCTAATCCTCATACTACATTTATAAAAGATCCCACAGGATCTAATAAATTAATTAAATTTCACTATCCTTTAGATTTAAGATCTGTTGAAGAGAAAATGAAAACTTACCCTTTTACACAGTTGAGTTAGATATGAAAAGAAAAAATTATGGCGATATACCTAAAAAAGATATAGACGATTATGAAAAGCGAAGACAAAAAGAATATGATGACTACAATAATCCAAAAGACTATGATCCATTAGCTCCTGATATAGATACAGCAAGAAGAAAGGAAGCATTACGCTTAGCATTAGCTCAACAGGGTTTAACAGCACCTCAGCAGTTAAAAGGGACTGATTTTATATTAGATAAAAAGAAACAATTAGAAAAATTTAAATTTTATAAACCAGAGTTTCCTTTTTTGCGTGGCTATTATATATAAATAGCGGTTAGAATTAGTTGATAGTAATAAGTATTGACCGTGCCAAATCATCCAGGTAAAAGTTTTCTAGCAATGAAAGCTGATCAAATGAAGAATATAAATGGAACTACCGATAATATGGGACAGCGAAGTCAAGGAGATCAAGAACTTGATCAAAGAACATTCGTAAACACGGAATCAGGAAATCAACAGAAAGTAGCTTTTTTAAATAATTTTGTAGACAGAATGGTTGGGCCAGATACTAGGCAAGACATGATATTAAAAGATGGTACAAAAGTAAAAGTTAACGAAGATTTAAAAAAAAGATTAGATAATGATCCCCAATTATTAGAGATATTTTTAAATACAGGCAAAATTCCAGGTTTAGGTACAGCTAAAGAGGTTCAAGAGAAAGAGAAGAAAGAAGAGGAAGAAAAATCATATAACATAGATGGTTCATTAAGAGATAAGACTGATCCCAGAACATATCCTTCAGGTATAGGCACAGGTCCCTAATTATGGAGAGAAGACAATCTACTGAGATAGCATCATCTAATCAGGGTTTTCCAATTATTAATCAATTTTTAGATGAAGCAGGTGTGAAAGATGCTGCAAAAGACTTTGCGAAGAATTTTGTAAAAGAAAGACTTAATAAAATAAAAGAAAATAGGAATAAAACTAATACAGGTAAGCAAACTGATAATACACAGTTAAGTGTTATTGAAAAAGGTCAAAATTTAATTAATAAAGTTAAAGATTTACCAGTAAATGTAAGTACAAAAGGAGTAGGATTTGAAAAAACATTTGGAGATAAGGATAAAGGATTTAATGCTACTGTTTTTGGTAGACAAGATTTTGGAAAACCTACTGATTATGGAGCACAGGTAGGATTTAACTTTAAATTTTAATCATGCGTTTTGCTCAAGTAAATGGATACTATCCGAGCTTCCCAGTAAAATATTCGAATATGTATAATGATTATTCGATGGTTACAGCTGGATTAGCTGACCCATTTAATCAAGCTAAGAAAGAAAAAAGTGATAAATGTAATTTTGTAGTTTCTTACATTGGACGTAATGAGCCTAAGTTTGAAATGAACAATCCTCATTACATGAGAGAGGTATCTAGATCAGCTTCTGATAGCATTCCTCCTGTTATTCTTAATAAAGAGCCTATACAAAACAGCCTATTAAAAAATGGCACAAGATGATTCCAAATATACTAAACCAGGTCTGCGAAAACGTATTTTTGCACAGGTAAAAGCAGGATCAAAAGGTGGAAAACCAGGTCAATGGTCCGCGAGAAAAGCTCAGTTAGTAGCTCAAAAATATAAAGCTCAAGGAGGAGGCTACAAGGGTGGCAAGGGTAAGAAACAGAAAGACCTCAAACGATGGGGTAAAGAGAAGTGGATGACCCGTAAAGAATACGAAAAAAAAGGTAAAAAGAAATGAAAACAAAAGTAGTCATTCTTCTAAATAAAACGGCCAGTAAGGTTGGTAAAGCTTGTCCTACAGCTACTAAAGATGTGGATGAGAACATTAAGAATAGAAACTACACCATAAGAAAATTCGGTTATGGTCCTTTAAATCCAGCTCAACCTGATCCTGGTTTTTGGGAAAAGAAAGCGAAGCTTTGGAAAAGTGATATAGATACTGTAAAGACTTCTTTATGTGCTAATTGCTCTGCTTTTGATCAAACAAGTAAA
>Ga0208159_1000327_pt1 | contig 19652 bp, 23 predicted proteins | sample 9_EtaG_FD_184082 | JGI IMG/M metagenome (GOLD analysis project Ga0208159, IMG submission 184082) | Marine viral communities from the Subarctic Pacific Ocean - 9_ETSP_OMZ_AT15188 metaG (SPAdes) (version 2) | ecosystem: Environmental > Aquatic > Marine > Oceanic | place: Pacific Ocean | collected... | reverse complement strand
CGACCAAGACAAAAACTAGGGGCAGACCCAAGACGTTTCAGTTGAGCAAGGACCAGCGGAACACTCTGTTGAACGCGCGTAACAATCTCAAAGACATGAAAAATAGTATTGATGAAACGCAGGACTGTCATCTGTCGGACATCAGAAACCTGCATGAGGCTGTGGATCTGATGGATAAGATACTTGGGTTTGATAGTCCAAACACTGAGGGCGGCTGGTACTACATGGATTATGTTCTGTCGGAGGATGTTCCCAATGGCTGAAAAACTTCCGCCGGGGTATCAGTATTATCAGACATTTGATGTTACGGTACATGTTACCTATGCAAAAAGTTACAGGATCAGGGCTATGAATGATGATCATGCGATAGCCTTGGCAAGGAACAGAGTGAAGAAACGTCACAAGCACACTGACAACCAGGGGTTGGGTTTTGTGGACGCTGTTGGTGTGAAGGCGGATAGGATTCGTGAGGAAAACGACTGATGAAACAACGAGATCCGAATTGGCGAGACATACGCAAACATCACATCATCCCTGACAAACGGGGTGATGAGATGTTGCGCCAGCATCAACAAGAAATGGCAGATGCAGGTAGGTGTCCAAGATGCGGAGCAACGGGTAGGATTGAGGTGCATGGGCATGTGCAATGTGCATCGTGTTCCAGCGTCATTGATGACTGCTGTCAAGGAGAGTATGGGTGCTTCATATAAGGGCATACAATGGCTGGCTGTTTGAATGCACGGTTGACCCAGAGTTCGATGTGATGATGGGCACTACGTTTGATCCTAGTTTTCAAGAAGAGCCGTATCAGAATCCAAAAATTCGGGAAAACCACATCAATGGTATGAACGGCTACACTGTGCGCAGGGGTAAAGTTACAAGCGCAAAACCACTATCGTTAAAAGGTTTGAGGAAAAGGTTATGAAGATGAAAAAAGGTTTAAAACCGGGGGACATGAGCGAGGAGATGGCTAACGACGCCGCGCATAAATTAAACGAGGTCATGGAGTATTATTCCAAACTAGATTTGGACACAGACTTTGCGGCATATTTATTGCTTACGTCTGGTGTGTCTCTTCTGATGTTGAATAACAGGCATGACTCTGTCGAGGCGCTTCGAATTATTTCGGCATCAATTCGTTGTGCGGCAGACAATGTAGAAACAGACGAGGAGACGAAACATTGATTATGCAGGGTGATGGGAGTTGGGCAAAAATAATCAACGAAGGTTTGTGCCCCAGATGTATTATGACTTTGCACGGTGAAAACAACCAGTGCAATCAGTGTGGGTGGATATGGAATCCGTCTCATGCTACATCAGATGCTGGGTCAGAGGAGACTGACATGCATACAACAAGGCTTGAAGCCAGCGAACAGGAGATATGCGAGGAATCTGTGACCAATCCATCGATGGAGTGGCCCGAAGCTATGACTCTTGTTGAGGACGCAATAAGGTTCAAACTTGATTACATGGGCGACTATCCCCACGATTATACGGAGGCTGACAAGCAGCGCCTCGAGTCTGCTTGGAACAGAGTATTGAGAGGATAGTATGAGCGATAACATTCATTATTTACACGAACCAGTTAGCATAAAATTAGAACGAGACAAGGATAACATGGAAAAGTTAGAGGCCATTTTTGCGCGCCCAGAGTTGGGCATGAATACCGATGACTTTGAAAGATTCAAGGTGTCCAAGTTATGCAACGATGCATCAGAAATGTTGGAGGATGTCGTGATCCTGGGATCGACATCAGATGGCACAGTAAAGATGATGACAACCCAGGATGATGTAGCTGACGTTTTGTTTTATCTTGAGGTCGCTAAGAAAACGATCCTCGAAAACACCAGGATCAGCGATGATCCGCCTTTTTGATCACACATGTTCACATTTAAAACAGATCCTTACGAGCATCAGCTTGAAGCTCTGAGACGTTCGCACGACAAAATCAATTATGGATACTTCATGGAGATGGGGTGCGGTAAGTCAAAGGTTCTTATCGACAATATTGTTTGGCTATACGAGCAAGGTCTCATTGACACTGCTGTTATTGTTGCGCCCAAGGGGGTATACAGAAACTGGGAAACATCAGAGATACCAGCACACTTCCCTGATCAGATTCCGCACGAGGTTTATGTATGGAATCCTAATCCTAACAAGACACAATCCAAGAGGCTTGCGGAGGGTGCAGTTGTAGCCGAGAGGCGTGAGGTCTTGCGTATTCTGTTGGCTAATGTTGAAGGCTTTGCAACTAAGAAACTACCAGCGTTCGTGGAGATGTTCACAAAGGACAGCGCGTTCATGCTGGCTGTTGATGAGTCCACGACAATCAAGAACCACAAAGCCAAGCGAACTAAAAGCATGGTTCGTGTTGGCATGAAAGCTGATTACAAGCGCATTCTAACCGGGTCACCAATCACAAAGTCACCGATGGATTTGTATGCACAATGCGGATTCCTTGATAAGAAGCTGTTGGGCTTTGACTCATACTATTCATTTCAGGGTCGATATGCGATTACCAAAACTCAACGCATGGGTGGGCACAGCTTCCAACAAATTGTTGGCTACAGGAATCTGGAAGAGTTAACAGACAAGCTCGACAAGTTTACCTTTCGCGTGACAAAGGAAGAGGCATTGGATCTGCCTGATAAGATATACACCACTCGACAGGTATCAGTGACAGACGAGCAGCGTCAGCACTACATGTCATTGAAGAAGCATGCGATAGCCATGCTGGATGATGGTGAGTTGGTGTCGGCTCCGGCTGTGATTACACAGCTACTACGCCTGCAACAGGTCTTGTGTGGTCATATCAAAACTGATGATGGTGAGTTGCTTGAGATACCTAGCAAGCGTATTGATGCGATGATGGAAGCCATTGATGAGATGACGGGAAAGGTCATAATTTGGTCACGATTCCGCTACGACATGCGAAAGATAGAGTCGGAGATTACAAAAGTTCATGGACCGGGGTCCGTGGTTACCTATTTTGGGGACACGAGTGATGATGCAAGACAAGAGGCCATACAAAAGTTTCAAAACGACGAGGCTGTACGGTTTTTTGTAGGCAACCCACAGACAGCAGGCCGTGGTCTTACTCTGACAGCAGCATCAAACGTGATCTACTATGCCAACGATTTTAATCTTGAGAGTCGTATACAATCCGAGGATCGATGTCACAGAATCGGACAACACAAGTCAGTGACCTACGTTGATCTAATTACACCGGGGTCTATCGATAAGCACATTGTCAGTTCTCTGCAAACAAAGATTGATTTGTCTGCGAAGACTCTGGGCGAACAAGCCCGTCAATGGTTGGAACTTTCTCGTTGATTTGGTGTGTGTATAGTCCGCAAACATTTCGTTCCATGTCCACGTATATTAGTTTTACACCCAACTTACGTTGGTCGTCAGTCAGTCGTCGAGATACAATTGTTCCATTGTCTCGCCTTGCGACTTTCTTAACATCAAACAGCAATACTTCGCCATCAGGACTGATAGACACCAGGTCAACTGGTCCTTGTTCAAGTAATGGAGAGTAAACGTAATAACCCTGACTGAATAACCAGTTCGCAGCTAACAGTTCACATCTCTTACCGTCTGCATTTTTAATGTTTGGCCTCATTTTTTTAGTTGACCCTTTGATTTGTTGTGATGTAAGGTGTGATCTTATCAGCATTTATAGAAAGGTACAACAGGTGGATACGAAAAAATGGAAGTCAGTTGCAATTACTTGGGAGATGCATGAGCTTCTTGTGAAGATGGCAGATGAGGCTGATCGTCCCGTCAGCAGACAACTGACACACATCATTAAGCATGCTTGGGATCGTGAAGAGAGACATGATGAAAAATCTAAAAGTAAGTAATAGGTTTGGGTGCCCTCATTGCGGGTTTGATAGCATGCATCAGTCTCAGGTTCAGCTATATTGCAGAACAGAGGGTATAGATGCGAGAACCAAGCGTGAAAGTAATGTTCTAATAGTTACTAGCATGTACGATGGTATGGTGAGTCAGTCTTCAAACGCAGAGGAATTTGATGAGTTTAATCCTTCGTCTAGACGGCAGGGTATGCGTGTTATTTTTAACTGCGAAAATTGTGATAATCACCCTTCATGGGTGATGTTTCAACACAAGGGTGCCACGATTACTGGGTGGGAAGTTTAGTTACGGTGTACATTTCGGGGTTGCAGTACACCGTTGGAATATGTATAACCCCGTTTCCGTCTGGTCAGTTTGTTGCTTTTCTGACTAGACGGACCCAGAGCCGAAGGGCGTAAACTTTAGAACGAGTATACATGGAGGTATGTGATGAGCGATTTGTTTTCGCTAATGGAAGAAGAGGTCGATGCTAAAAAGTTCGACACTGTTGACGAGGGTAAAGGATCTCGTCTGTCTAGTCTGGTGCGGGAATCTATGCACCTCGACGACAAAATCTCTGAGGCTGAGAAGTACCTCAAGGATTTAAAAGCTCAGAAAAAAAAGGTTAGCATGCAGGACATCCCCGAGTTGATGCGGGAGATGGACATGGACAGTGTTACCGTGGGCGGTAACAAGGTTACAGTTCGTCAGGTTGTTCATGCTAGGATCGATGAGAACAATCGCGACAAGGCTTTTGAGTGGCTACGCTCAATAGGCGAAGGCGATATTATCAAACATGATGTGACTGTGTCGTTCAGCACTGGTCAGGACAACCTGGCCGGATCTGTTGTCGAAGGTCTGCGCCAGGAATATGGCTTGGAGGCTGCACAGAAAACGCATGTACACCCACAGACTTTAAAGGGGTGGGTAAGGAACCGATTGGAGTCAGGCCAAGACATCGACTTTGACACATTCGGTATATTTGTTGGACACGAAACGAAAATTACGAGGACGTAGAAAGATGACTGGAAAAACAGAAGTAGCGCAAAAGGCGGAGTCGCTACCCGCAAATGTTATGGATGATTTGTTTGCAAACGCAGGTCAGGGTATGGAGAGCATAGGTGTTGAGGATATGCAGATCCCGTTTATGCGGATCTTGCAGCCACTGTCTCCTCAGTTAATTAAGACTGACCCAAAGTTTATTAAGGGTGCGTCGGCTGGAGACATCTTCAATACTGTGACGGGACAGTATTGGGATGCTGATGAGGGAGTGTCGATCATTCCATGTGCCTACGAGGTAAAGCTTTTGGAGTTCCAATTGCGTGAGTCTGGTGGTGGCTTCTTGGGCGAGATCGATGCCAATAGTCCTGATGTGGGCCAGGCCCAGCGTGTAGGGGCACAGGAGTTGTTGCCAAATGGTAACGAACTTGTCCGCACTGCACAGTTCCTGATCATTGCTGTGGGAGCAGATGGGATACCGCAGCAAATGATTCTTGATATGAAAAAGACTCAGATGAAAGTTGCTAAACAGTGGAACACCCGACGTGCTGGTATGAAGATCATGCACCCTGAGAAGGGACTGTTTACTCCGCCCATGTGGGCAACTGTCTGGAACATCAAAACGGTTCAGGAGAGCAACGATAAAGGTTCTTGGTTTAACTACTCCATATCTCCCCTTGAAATGGAATCGGTTAGTCAAGACGCTATCAAGGAGGCCAAGGGCATCTACGATAAGTTTCGCAAGGGGGACATAAAAACCTCCGCTGGAACTGCCGAGGAGATGACCTCTGCCAACCCCAGCGACGGAGATGAGATACCCTTCTAACAGTGCGCAAATAAATTGTGTTACAGGGGGGCACTTGGAGAGTAATTTCGCGCATTGGAACCTACGGGTTTAGATCAAATCTACTCTCACCCCCTGCCCTAAACCAACCAAGGGGAACGGTTATGAACCTGGACCAAAGGTTCATGGCTGCATTTGAAGGCTTTAGTGCAGCGCATGGACAGACACAAATATCGAATGAACGACGAGCGGGTAAGCAGAAAGCCAACTCATATATTGTACGCAAGCCCCTCACAATTGATCTTATAAGAGCGCACCTCGACGGCACTAATGGGGTGGGTTCAATACCAATAAACGAGGATAACAAGTGTAAGTTCGGGGCCATCGACATTGATGAGTACCCACTTGATCTTGTGGCTCTGGACAAAAAGCTGCGCAACATAGAAGTACCATGTGTTGTGTGCAGGTCTAAGTCTGGTGGGGCACATGTGTTTTTCTTTTTTACAGAGTTTATGAGCGCGGGTGAGTTCCGAGACAAGGCGTCAGAGATCGCTGCATTCATAGGTTTTGGTGGTTGTGAAATATTTCCCAAGCAAGAGCAGTTGTTAGTTGAACGCGGTGATGTGGGTAATTTTATCAACCTGCCATACTTTGACGTTGAGCAGACGTTGAGACATGCTATCCGTGAGGATGGTGAGCCTGCAAGCCTTGAGGAATTTCTTGATCTTGTTGTTTCCCGTACAACTACGCCGGATTTTTTTGGTGGTTTGGTGTTCGGCGTGGTTGAAGACGAGTTCAAGGAGTGGGCACCCTGCCTGAACTGTATGTTCGGGCAGGGTATCCCCGAAGGCACACGCAATACAGTCATGTTTGCAGCGGCAGTTGGGTGTAAGAAAGAAAGTCCTGACAATTGGAAGCAGCGACTTGAGGAAATAAATCAAAAGTTTTGCACACCATCTCTGCCTGCATCAGAGGTTGTAACAATCCAAAGTCAGCATGAAAAAAAGGAATACGGTTTTCCTTGCGAACAAGAGCCGCTCAAGAGCTTTTGCAACAAGACGCTATGCAAGACTAAGAAGTTTGGTATCGGCTACCAGTCAACATCTATCGACGTTACAGGGCTATGCGTGGTTAAGTCAGAGCCACCCGTTTGGTTTTGCGATGTTGGAGGCAGGCGCGTTGAGTTAACGACAGACGATCTGCAAACTCCACAGCGTTTTCAAAAGGCATGTATGGAACAGATACATGTTATGCCTCCGATGATGAAGATGCATGATTGGCAGGCGATTGTTACCATGATGATGGAAAACATGAACCACATCGAAGTGCCGCACGAACTGACATACAAAGGTCAGTTTAACGAGCTTGTCGAAGCGTATTGCGATGGTCGTGTTCAAGCACAATCCGCAGAAGAGATATCACTAGGCAAGCCGTTCACGGATGAAGATGGCCTGACGTACTTCAAGATCGAAGCCTTGATGAAATTTTTGCGCAACCACAAGTTCGATAATTACAGCCGTGGTCAGGTGCAGGAGAGATTGAAGGAGTTGAACAATGGTGCGGTGGCAAATGGCACCAGAAGATTCCCCACGTCACGAGGAGATCAGAAACAAATACGGGTGTGGTGGGTGCCATCGTACATCGATGAGGTGGAAGTCCCAGCTATTAAAGTGGCAGAAGACGAGGTGCCGTTCTAATGGAAACTACAATTTTTGGACCCCCAGGCACGGGCAAGACAACTAGACTGATCAACATCGTAAAGGATGAACTTGATCGTGGTACAGCGCCCGACAGGATTGCATTCATGTCCTTTAGCAAAAAAGCTGCGGAGGAGGCACGGGAACGTGCAGCACAAAGTCTAGGTATTGATGATCAACAGATGATTTGGTTTCGTACCTTGCACTCATTCGCCTTCAATGTGTTGGGCATGAACAGTCAGAATGTTTTGAAAGGACAAGACTACAATAAGATAGGGGACTTGCTTGGATTACCCATGCAGTCAACGGCGTCACTTAAATCTGACGAGGGTGTGTTGTTCTCACCGGGGCAGGCTCTTGGTGATCAGTATCACAGCATCATACAGTTGGCTCGTGTGACAGGTAACTCTCTTGAGGACCAGTTCAACAAGGAGTGGGGCAACAATCGCCTGCACTACCAGCAACTAAAGTTAGTTGACCAAGTGATCACAGACTACAAGAGACAGACGGACAAGATAGATTTTGTAGACATGATCGAAAGGTTCGTGGTCCGTGGTGATTGCCCCCTGTTTGACGTACTGATAATCGATGAGGCACAAGACTTGGTCCCGTTGCAATGGCGCATGATCCATGAGGTTATCAAACCTAACGCCAAGCGTGTGTACTATGCAGGCGATGACGATCAGTGCATCTACTCATGGATGGGTGTGAATGTAGCTGACTTTCTTAACGCATCCGACCACAAGGTAGTTTTGGATAAGTCCTATCGTCTTCCAAAACAGGTGTATGCATTAGCTGACAGCATGGTCAGAGGCTTAGACATGAGGCAAGAAAAGGTGTGGTCACCCACCGATAAAGCTGGATCGGTTGTTTGGCACCATGATATCCTTGATGTGGACATAACAACTGGCGAGTGGCTCATTCTTGCAAGAACCAACAACATCGCAAATAGGATTGCAACTATGCTCAAGGAGCAGGGGTTTCTATTCTGGCGTGATGGTGGGGCTGGTTGGTCCATATCATCAAATGTGTTGAACGGAATAGAGGTCTGGCTACAGCTATGCAAAAATCAGTTTGTGTCTTTGAAAGATTTAAGGATCCTGCAAAAAATATTACACCCTTCTGTAATCACCAAGTCTGGCAGGCGCAAACTTACAAACCTAGACCCCGAAGCCGTTTACAATCTCAGCGATTTGCAAAAGTTATGCGGCGTGGCTGCAACGCAAGAAACCCCGTGGTACGATGCATTGAAAGTATCGGAGAACGAACGGATCTACATTACTTCTGTTCGTCGGAGGGGCGAGTCTATATTGTCGGGCAAACCGAGGATTCGGATATCGACGATACACAAAGCCAAAGGTGGCGAGGCGGATAACGTATTGCTGTCCTTGGAATCTAGCCCAGTCATAAAAAGGTTGGGTGACCCTCAAGAAGAAATTCGCACGTTTTATGTAGGGATGACCAGAGCTAGGAAGTCTCTGCATATTGTTGATTCATTTTCCAACTATAGGTTTGAGCTATGAAAACAAGGGAAGAATTCTTAAAGGAAGCAGAGCTACTGATCAATGGTCCGAGAGCCTTACAATATGGACCAGCCAAGAAGAACCATGAGCGCATAGCCCAGATATGGAACATACTGCTCGATAAGAAACTGCAAAGCAGGATCGACCCTGAAGATGTGGTGGCTTGTATGGTGGGCCTGAAGCTGGCAAGACTAGCCGAGGACATACAAAAGGATGATTCATGGGTAGACATAATCGGGTATGCCGCATTGGGTGGGGAGTTGATAAACGATGAAAGCTGATTTGTTTGACAACGAGGAGGAGTGGTTGCCTCCAGCCTCGTTGCCCGACCTCACATCGTGTGATCGTATTGCGATTGACTTAGAAACTTGTGACCCAAACCTGTTGACTCTTGGTCCAGGGTGGTGCCGTAACGATGGCTTTGTTATTGGCTTTGCCGTAGCTGCCGGAGACTTTGTAGGTTACTTCCCCATACGTCACAAAGGTGGCGGTAACATGCCTGAAAAAGTTGTGTTGAACTGGCTCAAGAAACAGATGGACACACCCAACATAGAAAAGATTATGCACAATGCGATGTATGATCTTGGATGGTTGCGTTGGGCTGGTGTCGAAGTCAAAGGCAAAATCATTGATACAATGATTGCAGCCCCTCTGCTTAATGAAAACAGGCGATTCTACAATTTAAACTCGCTTGCAGGTGAGTATCTTGGCGAGTGGAAAAACGAGAAGATGCTGAAGGCTGCTGCCTCCATGCATGGTGTGGACCCCAAGAGTGAAATGTGGAAGCTACACTCCGCGTTTGTAGGCAGATACGCAGAGCAGGACGCTCGTGTCACGTTGCGCTTATGGGATCGATTGCGGTCAGACATAACCAATAACGAAGTCACTGGGATTTTTGAGTTGGAGACATCGTTGTTGCCTGTCATGTTGGACATGAAAACAAAAGGTGTTTGTGTAGATGTTGATAAGGCACAGATTGTAAAAGTCGAATTACAAAAAAGGGAAGATGTATTACTTAAAGAAATAAAGGAAGTCACTGGCGTTGCCGTTGAGCCTTGGGCCGCTGCATCTGTAGCAAAGGTGTTCGACAGTCTTGGTCTTTCTTACAACAGGACAGAAGGCTCTAATGCGCCCTCCTTTACAAAAGCTTTTCTTGCAAATCAAACTCACCCTATCGCACAAAAAATTGTACGCCTTCGTGAGTTTAACAAAGCCAATACAACATTTGTCGAGACTATTCTTGAGCATGCGCATAATGGTCGTATCCATTGTGATTTTCACCCTCTTCGTACAGATGAAGGGGGCACAGTTACCGGACGATTTTCTTCGTCCCATCCGAACCTCCAACAGTTGCCAGCGAGAGACCCCGAAATTAAAAAAATGATACGGGGTTTATTTATACCAGAGGAGGGCTGCAAGTGGGGCAGCTTTGACTATGCCTCACAAGAGCCTCGTTGGCTGGCACACTACTGCGGTCAACTGACAGGCATCAGACGAGACCCACAGATTGATAACGTCATAGCAATGTATCACAAGGGTGATGCAGATTTCCACCAAATGGTTGCGGACTTGGCTGGCATCACACGCAAGGAGGCCAAGACAGTTAACCTTGGTATCATGTATGGCATGGGTCGTAAAAAATTGGCTGGCACATTAGACATCACCGAGGACGACGCCAAGATTTTACTAGACCAGTATCACAACAAAGTTCCGTTTGTTAAGGGCATAGCCGACATGGCTATGGACCAGGCACAGAAAAATGGTGTCATACGGACGTGGCTAGGTAGGAAATGCAGGTTTGATATGTGGGAGCCACGATCCTACGGCTACAACAAGGCACTGCCGCTAGAACAAGCTGCTAAAGAGTACGGAGGCAGAGGCATGATACGCAGGGCATTTACATACAAAGCCCTGAACAGGTTGATACAAGGATCAAGTGCGGATCAAACAAAGAAAGCAATGGTTGAATGTTACCAGTCAGGTCTAGTGCCCATGCTGACCGTACATGACGAGCTATGTTTTAGCATCGATGACCCAGAGGAAGTTAACAAAATTCTGGACATTATGACCACTTGCGTTGAAGGATTGAATGTTCCTTTTGAAGTGGACGCCGAGCTTGGAAACAATTGGGGAGACATAGAATGAAGAACCTTTGCTACCTTTGTGGGTCCGCCGTTATTTGGGGCGGAGACCATGATGTGGATGCTGACTCATGGTTTGAAGATGGAGAGTTTATCATAGAGTCGAATCTACACTGCCCAAGCTGTGGAGCATTCTATTTAATGTACCATCCAAAGCCAGAAGAGGATAAAAATGATGATTCTCAGAGACCTGAAGGTACTACCACATAGCTATCGTCAACGAAGTCCACGAGAATCGATGTTTTTATCTAGTGTTTTCAGTCATTTGCAAGTGTGCGCATACGGTCTACTAAACGTCTCGCGCGGTTGGGAACCTGCGTATACCACCTCGAATCGACCATCTCGTCGGCTGCGGCACTGAAGTTACGGGCATCTACGCCAGCCTTCATACCCTTGAACTTGCTGAGTCTGGGCCTTCCCATGTTAAACATCATATTTGCTATGATGTGCTGGCATTCTTCGGGCAGGTCATCGAAGTCAGGGTACAATACTTTGCACTCATCGATGGTCACAGCTATGTCCAACGCGAACAAGTTTCTCACTCGCTCTTGTTCAACAATTGTGCCAACAGGCTTACCGTACTCTTCATCACTTTCAGTAATTAAATGGCCTACACCACACGTTGGCAGAGCTAAATGGTCCAAATAGATCTCGTATTTGCACCCCTCATCTTCAGCGATTTCTTCGCGTAGCTTATCTTTGTTCATAACTAACCTCGTAATCTTTCAAATAAATCCCTGGTTCGTGGATCTTGAATCGTGGCTCCTGCGCTGGGGGCTTGTGATGTTTGCACGGGAGCCGCATCTGGCAGCGATACTGGAGCGACTCCCGTCGCTGCCGTGGGGGAGGAACTTTCCACGGCAGACACTTCAATCTCTGGCTCTTGTACTCTTCTGCTTAACTCAAAGGAAGGCATGCCCTCACCTTCACCTTCGGCCCCTTCGGCTGTAAGTTTGTATCGGCTAAACTCCCTTTGTAAACTCTGCAATCTTTTTTTCAAACCTTGAGAATCAAACGTGCGCCCGTTTTCTTTGTAAAACTTTCTTATGTCTTCGATGTCGTTCAAGGGAATATTTAATGCCTTAAACTTGCCAGCAATAATTTCGTCGCCGCCAGAAAAACTTACTGCCCTGGCTCCCTCTCTCAACTCAGCCCCTTTATAACCAAGCTTTTCCATGTTCTCTACAAGCCTGTACGCTCTGTTATATATGCGAAACTTGCGTTCGTTCTCTTCCTTGTAGTTTTCTACTATCATGTCAACGGGGTCACGGTCTCCCGTAAACGATCTTGTAAAAGCCCGAAGCTGACTATTAAAGTTTTGCTGTGGTTGTCTTGCATCCTTGTTGTGTTCCAAAGCCTTGTACAAGAACGCCTTCTCGGGATCTATTTTAACCTCACCGATACCCGTAAACTGACGAATTATTTCTTCAGCAACCATGCGTCGATTGCCTTTGTTATCCAACCCTTCTTCGTTCAAGAAGGGTGCAAGCAAACGACCCGGCTCAAAAAATTCAACATCACCTGTCTTTTGTTCCACCTCGGCTATGTCAATTGTTTCAGTCAAAACTGTTGGCTGAACGATGTCACTTAAATGGGCTATAACTTTGCCTAGCTTGTTAGTATCTTCTGACTTATAAATTCTTCGACCTGTAGGAGTTACGCCCCCACGAACTGTAACATCCAAAATTCTTTCCGTAATAATTGACTCTTCCGCAAACGGACCAAACATTTCTTTTGCTGCACCCACAACGGCATCTATTGCAATTTTAGATCCATCTAAATCTCGTTCATTGCCGTCGTTAATGGCATTAAACACAGCAGCTACAGGTCTGCGTAAATAGTCATATGGGTTGGTAAAGCTAAAATCTATGTACCCGCTGACATTACCTTTCTTGTCAACGCTAGTGGGTATCAAGGTACTGTTCTTACTCCAGGGTGCGGCAAGTTCACGCAAAGCTTCTATAGTGTCACGCGATAGATCGTTTGCGAACAACGCTGCTTCTTGAAGTGCGGGTCCAGTTCCCAAAACGGTAAAGGCAAGACCGTTGATACGGCGTTTACCAATCCTTTTCATTCGTTGTCCAGCTTCTACTTCACCCGCATCTATCATCCTTTGCCCTAGCTGAACTTCATCTATACTCCTGTTCAACGCATTCGCAGATGTGCGCAAGATCTCAGCAGGGAAAGCTATGAAGTTTCCAAGAGGCAGCTTACGGAGTGCTTTAATAGCTTCAGGCACACGTTCGTAGTTTGGAACTGTGCTGTTTACAATTTCTGCTGCGTATTGATTTAAACTCTTAAACCCTTGATCAGTGGCAAACTTCTCGGCACGAGCCACGTCTCCACCAAATGCATTGATAAGCTTGCTACGCTCAAAGTCAAAGTTGTATATCTTCCATATGTCATCGCCGCCTTGGTATAGGTCACGCAATCTTTTGTCTATCGATGAAAGGAATTGAGCGCCTCTGCGCCTTGCAGATTTTTGTGCTAGATCAACACCAAGCTCATCAACTTCTAGCTTGTTGGCTCCATCTAAACCAGTTTCAATTATTCTTTCTAACTCACGCAACTGCGCTTGAGTTCCAAGAACTCCAAGCTCCTGCAACTCTCTAAAATATGCGGCTCTGTTTTCAGGGGACGACTTCCTTATATTCTCAAGCACTAAGGCAACAGACTCGTAGACATTCGCACCTCGTCCTACGTTGCCATTGGCAAGGGCAAACAAAGCTGCTGAAGTTACGTTACGCACTTGAGTTATGGGGCTGTAAACTGTTTTTACTTTCTGCGCAAAACCTTTGCCTCTCAAAAACCCACTGTAGATTTGTGACAAAACTCTACCCGTGCCCGCTTCAGCAGACAACGCTCTGGTTAGGTCATTGAAAACAGGTCTACGAGCATAGTATTGTGTGGCAAGATTATCTACATCTGCGCCAGCAGCCAACGCACCAAAACCTGGATCTTTTAACTGCACATACTTGCTGCCTTGCTCAGAGCCTAGTCCACCCATTTGTTTGATGACGTTACCATCAACGATGTCTTCGCCACCAATTCTAACCATTGCACCACCTTGCGCCGGATCAGCAACCATTCTCCCAACACCCTGTAACAGAAATTTTTGAAAGTTATCTACTGCCACAGTCTCAGCTAATGATCCCACCGTGCGCACGAATGCCTCTTCCAAGGCTCTGGGTTGTGTAGAACCAGGTCTAATCTCACCTAACAGCTTCATCAAAACTTCATCATCTAAAGTTTTAGATTGAAACACGTCCCTTCGCAGTCGTTGGGTAGCAACTCTGGTGTAGTCTTCTGGCTTGCTTGAAAAAAACCCTGTTTTGTTTTTGTACTTTTTAAGAAAACTTTCAATCAAAGTATTAGCTATGTCAGGGGTTATAGCTGCGTCATCAGCCAAAGGCTCAAGCAAACTAGCTGATCTGTCCACAAACTTATTGTACAGGTTCCTAGCAGAGTTTGGGTTGTCTAACAAAAACTGAAAAACTTCCTGCCTTGTTTGAGCAAACTCCGCAGAATCAAAATATTTTTGAGGGTCGTCAAACACTCTGTATTGACGACGTAAATACTTGCCTAAATTTTCTTCTATCTCTTGTGTGATCAAGGCTGCTCTAGTTCTAAGATTGTCTGGCATACCTTCTTCGCCCAGTGCCTTTAGGTATGCAGAGTCCTTGGCGCGGATAGAAAGACTGTCTATCTGGTTACGCATGAGCAACGCAGGCTCACGTAGAAAATCTGGTAACGCTGTCGCTAGGTCATCCAGATTGTTTACATCTAGCTCTCGTCCTAACCCACCCTGTGATACTGGTCTTCTGGCCCGCACCTTTGCGTTTCTAACCATCGCACTTTGTAAAAACTCTGGCGATCTTGTGAGAAAACCGTACAAGGCATTCATAGATTCGATCTTGGTCAGTGGTCCAAAGTCTTTTAGGTTTATAGAGTCGGCCCGCTTGAAAACTTTCTTCATGTTTCTTTCAAGTTTGCGGACAGCATACGCAGCCTGATTGGCTTCGCTGTCGATGCCGCCTTGAACCACAGCCTTTGCTCTAGCAGTTTCCAAAGACAAGTCCCCACGAAATCTAAGCTTGGCCTTTACCCCGTCAACAACATCCGCCGCTGTTGAATCAGGATCTATTCCAAGCCCTCTGGTAATGGCTGGAGGTAGCTCAGACTTACTGTAAGCCTGACCCAGGCGGGTATTGCCTGTTGCCTCGGCAACATTTTTAAAAACTTCACGAGTATTTTTTGCGCCACTAGCCAAGACTGTGCCAGTCAAACTTAATGCGGGTTTAGCAGCAAGGGCCGTACCAGATAGTAGATAAGGAAAACCAAGAGCAACTGCACCAGCTTCACCACCTACCCTAAGTTTGTTTCTTAATCTTCTTAGAGCTTCGTCACCACCACTAAGACCAATATCTTTTTCTGTTAGTGTAGGTCCGCCCTCAACAAAATCACCTATTGTTGTGGTGCCATCCGTTGCTACGGCTGCATCAAAAACTAAAGCTGCACCAGCTTGTTGTGCATTAAATATAGCTTTCTGTTTTGTTGTCAGTGCTGCGGGCATTGGACCAACATCAGCCACACGACCTCGTCCAGCCTCTCTAATGGACCTGTTTAACTTGCCTATCTTGCTGGCTTTAGAAACAAGGCCAACACCGCCAAGGCCGGGTATAACAAACTGAGTTGCTATCTCTGCTATCTCTGCGGGCAGACCAACAGGATCTAGGCCAAGATACTCGCGAAGATCTTCACCAGCCTGATCTACGGCACGGACAGTGTTTGTGTCAAACACAAAGTCAATGCCCGAAGCACCCAGTTCAGCCACACCTTGAACTGCCTTGGTTGCACCAGAGGCTACGCCCTCTGCAATTTCTTGGAAGGTTCCTTCAGACTCGGTCCTTGGATCTACGCGACGATTACTACTTACAAGTTCAAGGTCTTTATTTTCAGGAAATCGTTCATCATACGCTGCTTTAGCAGCATCCTCTGTGGGGTACTTTGTGTCATCATATGTGATAAACTTACCCTTATATGTAATGGTTTTTTCTGCCATCGTGTATTTCCACTAAGGAAGTGTGACTTGAATTTTTTTAAGGAAGTCTTCTTTGTTAACTTGAAGCAGAGCAAAATCGGGATCTGTGGGCTGCTTCCCTGCCATTATTATACTTCTTAAAATGTTTTCACCAATTTCTGGTTGTTTGTATACATCCTGTAACATTCCAGGACTTCCAGCGAGTATGTTAGCTAACGATGGGCTTAGACCTTGTTGCTTTGTATACATAGAAAACTGCTGACCGTACTTACCTGGATCAATGTCCCTTTCAAAAATAAGCTTAACGGCGTCAGCCTCTGGCATGTTGTAGTCACGCATGAGGAATTGAACCTGCTTTATTTTGTCAGGTGTGTTGTTTTGAAGGGATTTTAAATACTCCAAACTAACGTCAAACTGTTTCATAACTAGGGCTTGTTCTGTAGCCTCTTCACGAGCCTCCTTCTGTAGACCCATTTGAAGTCCAGCTAATAGATTTGCCTGCTCTGCCTTCTCAACTTCACGCATGTCATCGCCATAACCTCTGAGGGATTCTTTTCCTGCTAACGCTATGTTCGTTGCTGCGTCAGGCGATTGACCAGCGGCCATGTTCAAGAAGAACTCCATGATCCTCATATCACGACGGCTTTTAAGATCAGGAGCTTCGATGCCATAGTCAGACAACAGAGATTTAGCTTCATCTACATACTCTCTAGTTGTTTTGGTTTCACCCTGTAGATCGCTGAGACTCGTTATTAAATTTTTGTAAGCATCACCATCATCTGAATTCTTGAGACTTCTGGTTACATTTCCAGTTGTGTCTTTGTCTGGACGTGCCTCTCCTGGGACTGCTGTACTAAATGTGTTAAGAGCAGCAGGCTGATCGGTCACCTGTCCAAGGACCACCTGTTTCGGTGGCTTTGGAGAACTTGTATTGGCTTCTGTTGCTCCTGTTATAATGGCACCAAGATCAGATTCTTGTTTGACTGAACCCCCACCAATTTGTAAGTTTGGACCAAGAATATTTTTATTTATAAAATCTACAATACCAGTTCCGCTGCCTCCTTGTGGCAACGCGGGGGGATGGTATCCACCATGTTCCATTTTAACAGGCTCTTGCTGCGTAGCAGCCCTCATCATGTTTGGCCCTGATGCCAAAATACCCGAAGGCATGCGAGACATCTGCCTGCGCTGCTGCGGATTGACGAACATCTTACGAGATAGTGGGTTCCGCATCATTAGGCTCGTCCTCCAAACATTGGATTAAACAACCCGCCATACAGACCTGCGCCCAACAGACCAATACCCTGTGTTAGCGGGTTAGGTGGTGGCGTTTGTGTTGTTGACGTTGTCTGTTGCAACGCCGGAACACCACGGAAAATGTCTGACAAGAAGCCTAATTGTTGGAACGGAAGCTGCTGCTGTCCAAGTTGGTTCTGCTGTTCAATGTTAAGACCAGTTTGTGTTTGCTGCTGTTGCAACCCGCCGATGCCCAACAATGTGTTGATATCCTGTACACCCAATTGTTGACCCATCTGACCCAGCCCAGCAATACCTTGTGACAAAGCTCCACCAAGCTGTGCCTGCTGCAACTGTTGATTAGCTGCCTGCTGTGCCAGTTGTGATGCTTGCGCAAAACCCGCGCTGCGTAACCTCTCGCCCGTACGAGCCTGCTGCTCTAGCACGTTCCTGCCAAGCTCACCTTGCGCAATACCTTGCCGTGACCCACCAAACGCACCTGCACCTACAGCCTGTGCACCAAGTTGGTTCTCCTGCATCTGACCTTGCCGTGCAATGTCTGATTGTGCCCGTTGAACAACATCGTCAAGATACGGATCCATGTAATCTTGATAAGCCGTTGGAGACATGCCTGCGCCAGCGGCTGTTTGCATGGCACCAGTCAAACCCTCTTGTGCCTGTTGCAAGAATGGCTGGTAAGCACCAACACCTGACATAGCGGCATCGATAGCTGCTGTCTGCCCCGCACCAAAGCCTGCTTGCTGTGCTTCAGCAAACGGCATTGTCAAACCAAGACCGCCATCCTCTGTCGGTTTGAACAAGCCTTGCGCCGAGGTTAGAAGGTTAGCCAAGTATTGTTCTTGAAATTCTGGTAATCGTGTTACCTGTTCAACTGTTTGTGTAGCCATTACGCCTGTGCCTCCAATTCGGACATCATATCATACATTCGTGCTGCACCGATATCTCTATCTCCACCTCCAGCACCACGAACAGCCGCTGCCGTCAATACAAATTCACCGTCGGATAGTCTAGCAGGCACGGAATCAGATGTCCCGGTCCCTGGTCCGTTGACCTCCCCACCGTGCATACGAGATATCGGTGGCATAAACGGACTTCCAGCAAGCTCCCTTTGATATTGAGCCAAGTCTTCTGGGTCAGTCAAAAACAAAGTTCGATCTTCGTCCCTGGACCGTGATGTTATGTCAAACATCTCGCCTACAGGTTCCGGTCTACGCTCAAACTTTTCTTCTTCCTCGTCCTGTGTCAGTGCTGCAACGGCACCAAGACCACCAAGTCCAAGCGCAAGCTTCTGTCCTGTGGACATGTCACTGAGCAAGTTGCCGAATATTCCAGAACTCGCTGAACTTTGTTGTTGTGCGAGAGCCTCTGCTGCACCAGCAGGATTACCTAATGGGACTCCTGTATCAATAATAGCGGAAGACGCTTGTGGCATAGTAGCAGCAGCGGGAGCATTTAAAAATCCAGCAGATCCTGGAAACATTTTACCAGCGCCATATCCCAATGCGCCACCAATTGCAGCAGTTTTCAAAGCCTCATCAACATCTTGCCCTGCTACCAATCCACCGATCCCTGATCCAAGGGCCGCGTACAAAGCAGCACTGCCACCAGGTCCACCAAGACCAAAGCCAACGACACCACCAATGACTGGGGCGGCACTTTTGATTGCTTTTGTCAGATTACTAAATAGCCCCATCAGGTCACCACCTTCACAGTACCACTGTCATTATACAGAGCGCCTGTTTCAAGTCCAGTTGCGCTTGTTGGTAGATTAGTCAAAGTAATCTTTGTACCACGCAACTCTCCAGGGTTGCGTTCCTGTGCGATAAACAACTCAAGGGAACGAATTAGGTCAGACATATACTGAACCGAATACTCTGTCGGTGCTTCGGGTAGCCTTGGTGGTGCAATCTGGTTCGATGACATTAGCGTCTACCATCCTGTCGTATATCTATGCGTGGACTGCCAAGCTTCCATCTAGCTCCAAGGGCCGAGGACTCAATACGAAGAGCAAAGGATCTACCACGAGATCTCAAGAACAACTGGTTCGTGAACGTCTCAACAGGTGACGTAGCTGTTCGTATCGTGTCCCCCGATGCTGTGTTATCGAACCCTGCACCTGGGAAGTTCCTAGACTTTACAGTAAATGTAGCCTGCGGACTACTTAGATTTGTTGAGCCATCAAAGGTAATATCAGGTATCACCCTGCCAATATATGTAAACTTGTCGCCATCACCGATGTCCATAGGCGAGGACTCGATGTACGAGTTCATAGCTGATCCGTCGTCATCGTACCCAAGCTCATGGTTATATAGGTATTGATTGCCTGCCGCCAATGGGAAGGATCTCACACCA
>Ga0208159_1000326_pt1 | contig 19718 bp, 22 predicted proteins | sample 9_EtaG_FD_184082 | JGI IMG/M metagenome (GOLD analysis project Ga0208159, IMG submission 184082) | Marine viral communities from the Subarctic Pacific Ocean - 9_ETSP_OMZ_AT15188 metaG (SPAdes) (version 2) | ecosystem: Environmental > Aquatic > Marine > Oceanic | place: Pacific Ocean | collected... | reverse complement strand
AGAAGACTTTGCTTTCTGCCGTTTATGGAAGAATATAGGTGGTAAATTATATTGTTACATTATGGATTACATCACACATGTTGGTGAGTTTCAGTATACTGGTCGTCTATATGATGAGATGACTAAGCAGGTGGTTGAAAAACCTCCACAATCAGAGTAAAATAAACCCTAAGTAATTACTTAGGAGTTTTTTATGTTTAAATGGATTATTAAGTTAATCCCCAAGTTTATCAAAACTTGGTTAGTCAATCTTTTATATGATGATATAGCTTCCAAAGGTATCAATGGGGATACTGAATTAGCTTATCTTACTCAACAACAACAGAATTTTTTAAAAAGCATCGGTGGATCAGGTACCTTAAATCCTCACACTGGATGTAAACAATATTTTGGACCATTAGCCGTCGGTTTAATGGTTGGTACAGCCGCATTTGGAATAGCTAAACTTGCAGGCTTATCAACTAAAAAAGCATTAGGTATTGGTTTATTGGGTGGACTAGGGGCGGGTGGTATTAAGGCATTAATGGCTGCGCCCACATCCACTGCAATGTCAACGGGTGTAAGTCAATTAGGCACGGCTGCAGGAGCAGGATCCACGGCTGCTGGTCAAGCCGCTTCACAACTTGCTGCATCTACTGGTGGAGGAACAGCTAGTTTTATGGGTGGTGCTGGAGCCACAGGAATAGGTGGTGGAGCAGTAGGCTCAGGGATTGGTGGTGGTGGAGCTATACTTGCTCCATCTGGTGGTGCTTTCGTACCAATAGCACAAGGTGGATCTGGTCTTGTGGCTCCTGCTACTGGTGCACTCGTACCTCCTGCTATGGCTAAACCTCCTGTACCAATTGGTGAACAAATTGAAAGAGGGTTAGGACAAGCGGGTCAATTTGTAAAAGAAAATCCACTTACGACAATCGGTGGTGGTGCTACTTTATTAAGTTTAGCAAGTCAACCGAAAACTCCTGCTTATGGAACCACGGCTGAGGGTCCTTTTTCAGAAGAGGAATACAGACAAGCTTATGAACGTCAAAGAGCACGTGTTGAACCATTCAGTGAAAGAGCTGAATATGAAAGAGATTCAGATTCTTTAACACCTAAAAATATTTATGATCGTCAAGAAATGATGTATGCAAATAAGGGTGGCTTATCTTCATTTAGGGAAGGTGGAGTAAACTACTTACCAAGTAAATCAGATCACGATGAAAAAGATTCAAACAATTATGTTCGTGCTACTGGTTATGTTGAGGATGGTTCTGGTAATGGTGACAAAGATGAAGATACTATGTTAGCACAATTAGCTGATGGTGAATTTGTATCAAGAGCGGATGCTGTTTTAGGGGCAGGTATTATGCAAGGTGCTAACCCAGAAGACTTTAAAGATATGCGAAGAAAAGGTGCTCAGTTTTTTTATAAACAACAAGACCAATTTAAAAGAATTTATGATATTGTAAATGATGGAAATAAAACAAGTTGATATAGAGTGTATAGATGTGTTTTGGGATAGAGTAAAAGGTTGGATTGGAAGAGTGGTAAAACAGACAAACGGACGTCATACTGTTGAAACTACTTACAATCTTTTAAAACAAGGTACAATGACTATGTTTTTAGTTACACATAAAAAACAAATTACTGCTGTTGTTGTTACTCAAAAAGTCTATTACCCTGCAAAGGTTGTGTTAGGTTTTTTATTTATTGGAGGAAAAAAAGTGTGTAAGTATTTAAAAGAGATAGAGGACTACTTTATTAAATATGCACAAAGTTTAGGTCTTGATATAATTGAGTGTTGCGGAAGAAAAGGATGGATAAAAGTGTTGAAAGAACAAAAACAAACTATGAAATTAACAGGGTATGCTTATGAAATTTTTGCTTAAATTATTACCAAATAAAATTAAAATTTGGTTACTAAATGTTCTCTACAAAGAGATTGCAGGTCAAGGGACATGCGGAGATACTGAACTTGCACATATAAATAAAGATGAAGCCTTATTGTTAAAACTTGCAGGTGGTTCAGGAACAATAAATGAACACACTGGGTTAAGACAATATGGAAAAGGTGGTGGTGGCGGAGGTCAACCTGCTCCTGCACCTGCCGCTCCAGCAAATACTACTACGACACAAAGGGAAGCACCTGAGATTGAGGCTCGTAAATTAGCATTATATGATGAAGCAATAGATTTAGCTGCTGTACCTATACCAGTACCAGAGTTTCAAGTTGCAGGGCCTTCTCCTCTTCAACAACAACAATTTCAAGCAGCAGCTAATTTAGGAACGGTAGGTCAACAGGCCTTTCAAGAAGGTATTGCCTCAGTGCTAGGCACTCAACAACTTGCTTTACAAGGTCCAGACATAATGAGATTTATGAATCCTTATCAAAGTTATGTTACTGATGAAATAAATAGACAAGCTGAGATTGGCCGTAATCAACTTTCAAGTCAAGCTATTCAAGCAGGTGCTTTTGGTGGAGGTCGTGAAGGGGTTGCTATGGGTGAACTTGAAACGGGTAGAATACGTTCAATAGGTGATGCTCAAAGACAAGGGTATGAGTCTGCACTTAGAGCTGCACAAACTCAACAAGGACAAGTATTGACAGCAGGTTTACAAGGAGCCTCAGAATTAGGTCGTTTAGGAGCTGCTCAAGCTCAGACTGGTGCAAGTGCCGCTCAAGAAATGGCAAGGGCAGGAGCCGTACAACAACAATTAGCACAACAAGCTTTAACAGCACAAAGACAAACAGAAGTAGCAAGAGCCTATGAGCCTTATCAAAGAATAGAATTTCAAAAAGGTATAATGACGGCCTTACCTACTGCCGCATCAACTGTTACTCAAACAACTGCACCTGGTGTTGATCCACTAGCCAAAGCCGCTTCAACGGGACTTGGTGCTTATGCTGCATATCAACTATTAAAACCGATGGGTTAAGGTATGGATAAAACTTTACTTAGACCTTTATTTCAGAAAAAGTACATGGAGATAAACAAACCACAAGGTTTTGTTAGTGGTGGTGTAGCTATGCAAGCTGATCAAGCTAGACAAAGACAGTCTGGTTTGATGAATTTAGCTCAAGCAAATATTTATACAAATCCTAATACTGGTATCCAACAAAATATTGAAATAGAAGAAACACCCAAACAAGATGTAAATATAACTGAGAGTATAGTCAGTGGTAGAGAAAATCAAAAGGCCTTAGCAGAAGAGCAAGAAGATACAGGGATTATGTCAATTGAACCTCCTCAAAATAAAAAAGATGACACTCTTTCTCAAGAAATTGAAAAATATCAAGCTCAATCCGAAGTGATGAAAGCTACTCAAAATGTCACCAAACAACCTGTTGACCAACCTTTATTTAGCGATGATGAGAAAAAAGGTATATTTGCTGCAAACTTAGCAATTGCTCTAGCTCAACGAGGTGATCCTATGTCTAATTTAGCTATGGGTCTTGGTAGGGGTGCAATGAGCATAGGAAAACTTAAAGCTGCTGAGGCAGAGATAAAAAACAAAAAATCAAAATTTGCCGCAACAAAAAAAGCAATTGACACACGAACAAATAGTCCTGTGTATGTTACTGAGGCTCAGATACAGACGGTAACAAATGCAGATGGGTCTCCACGATATCTTCCAGAAGGTTCAAAAAAATCTCAAGATATTGGTTCATATTTAGTAAGACAAGATGACGGTACTTACGCAGAAAGAATCGTACCAAAATACAAAGTTTTTGAGGCAGTTGACAGTGGTGATTTAACTAAATACAAACCTTTTGATAAAAAAACAGGGGAGTCATTTAAAACTTTTCGTTTTGCTAGAGATGCCTATGGATTCAAAAAAGGTGACCCTGTTACTGTAACAGATAGTGAAATAAAAGAAGATTTAGCAAAATCCCCAGATCAAAGACTTTATATGCCAACTGAATTGACAGACGAACAACAAATGAGACAACTATTACTTACTAACAAAGCAAAAGAAGATATGGAAATAAGAAAAGCACTTAGAAAAGAAATGGATAAGGCAGAAGCTTTAGTAGATTTAATAGGTAAAGTTGACAAACGTTTAGATGTGACTAAGGGTGGAAGTCTAGGCTCTTTGACTAGATTTGTAGGAACATCACAAGCTTTTGGAAATTTTTTAGCTGGTAAAAGACAAACTGATCTTTATTCGGCGCAGGGTAAAGATAATGAAAGATTAATTAAACAAGCAATTCTTAACCCAAAAGAATACGCAGCACAAAATATTGATAATGCTAGAAAACGAGCAGAATTTGTAAAATTAGCAGATGCTTTTAACAAAAGAGTTCAAGCTGAAGCAGCAGGTCTAGAAACTGAAGTCATTGAATTAGCTTACGCTTTAGCTAAAGCGAGAGAAGAAGGTGGACGTTTTTCAGTGAGTGATATCGAATTAGCCATGAGATCAATAAATGCTGGTGTGGATTCAAATCAATTTAGAAGTAGTTTATATGCAATAGGTTCAAGAGTGTTAAGACAACCTCTTAAAAAGTTTAACAGGTTTTATAAAGATTTTGATCCTAAAGAATTAGAAAAAGAACAATTTAAATATCTGGAAGACAGATTAAGATTCTATGACGATCCTTTTAATTATAAACCTCTTGAAAAAGAGGGTGATAAAAGTTTAAAAGATTTTATGAGTTAAAGTTATGAAGTTAAAAAGCATTCCAGAATTAAGAAAAGAATTTCCAAATCTTGAAAATGAAACTGATGATCAAGTGGCAGCTAGGTATTATGATTTTGTAAATTACGATAGAGGTAAAATGAATGAAGATCCATTAGATTATTATGTATTTACAAAATATGTAAACCCAACATCGCCTGATGTAAACTTTCAAGTTTACAAAGACAGTCTAGATCCTGAAGTGGCTAAATCAAAATCAGATGCTCAACATGCATATGATGTGTTTAAAAGACTAAAGGAAGAAAAAAATATAATTTTTGGCACACGACAATTCTTGGATGATTATGCACCAAAGACTGAAGAGAGAGCTGTATCTGGGTCAGGTCAATATGGGCCTACAAAAACAGAAATTGTAAATGTTCCTTATACTGCTGGTGAGATTGCAGATATCACAGGAGAAGTTGCTAAAAGTGATCCTGACTTTCCTTCATTTAAAGCAAGAGCAGTGGGAAGCACAGCCATTGACGAAAAAAATCTTATACAAGGTTACAAAAATGTAGGCTCGCAACATTTTGGTGAGGATGTCGAAGTTAGAAAAGGTCCTGATACTGGAGAATTAGAAATATATAATCCTAAATTGGGAAAATTTATGTTAATAAATAAACCAGGTTTAGATGCTGGTGATTTTGGAGCCGCAGTGAGTGACACGGCAATAGCAGTTGGAGAAGTTCTTGGAACATTAGCTGGAGGAGTTACTGGTTCTCTTGTTGGTCCCATGGGAGCATACACAGGTTCTATAGGTGGTGGTGCTCTTGGTGCTATGGCGGGTGACATGGCAAGAATTTATGTGGGGCATCAGTATTTTGGGATAAATCCAGATGTTGATGGTTTTACTGATTATCTTAATGAAACTATGGCTACTGGTGGTATATCAGTGGCGGCAGGAACTTTATTTGCTGTTCCTGGTATGATTAAATTATTTGCTAAAGGTTCAAAAAAAATGACTGAGGGTTTTGGTGAAAAAGATTTTGAGGCTTTTGTTGGAAGTGCGGAAGAGGCAAAGGATTTAGCAGATAGAGTAAATAAAAAAATTACTGACAATAAGTTGCGTGGTGAACTTAAATTTACTCTTGGTCAAGCAACAAATGACCCAGAACTTCTAGCTTGGCAAAATGCTTTTGAAAAAAGTTCTAAATACGGTGTTAAAGGAGATTTTCATCAATTAAATCAAAATAACGCAATGGCTTTAAAAGAATTGTTTGAATTATATAGAGATGGTTTCGTTGCAAAAAATTTAACAGGAAAGAATCCAGATGGCTTTGATACAGTTATGAAAAAAATGCAAGACAAAGCGTTAGATTTAAACTCTGCAAAAAGAAAACCATTAGTTGATGCTTTAGAAAGTTCTAATAATGATCTGACTGATGCTGTTCTACAATTTCCAGATGGGACAATAAAAGAAGGAGGCATATCTATTAAATCGTCAATAACTGAGTTTCAAGATATGCGAAGAAATGAAATAACAAAAATGTATGAAAATCTATTTAAGGGAATAGATAAGGGGGGTGCTGATGGATTAGGTCTTAGAAAAGTTGGTGTTGAAGAATTAAGAAACACTGTTAAAACTCTTTCTGCCAGAGCAAAAGACACCTTATTAAAAGATTATCCTAGTATGAGTGGTATTCTAAAACTTCCAAAAAAAGGTGAAAAAATTTCTTTTCAAACTTTACATAATACACGTTCTGATTTGTTAAGATTAAAAAGAGATTTAGAGGCTAAAAAGATATCAGCTGAAAATACACCTTCAGAACAACAAATTAATCAATTGGTAAAAGCTATTAACAGACAAATGGATGTAAGTCTTGGTAAAGATGATGTTGGTCTTGCAAAATATAGGGCAATAGATGAGGAAGCAAAAAACTTTTATGATTATTATAATAGATTTGTAGGTAAACTAGTTCAAAAAAATGGTGGAAGATTAAATATTGGTGATGAGGATATATTTAAAACAACTTTTAAAACTGGTAAAACACAACAATCTCGAATCGATGATGTTTACGATGTTTTAAAGACTAATCCTGAGGCTATGGATCTATACAAAAATAACATTAATGAGTTCTATATGCAAATTGTTGATCCAAAAAAAGAAGGTAAAATTGATTTAAACAAACATAAAAAGTTTATTCAAGATTACAAATATAGTTTAGAAAAATTTTTTGGAAAAGATGGTTACAAAGACATTTCTAGAGTTGGTGGTTTACAAAAAAAATTAGATGATATTGAAGTAAAGAACAAAAATTTAATTGCTCAATTGAATAAAACTACAGAGGGACAAATACTTAATAAAGATCCAGAAGATATATTTAAATTTGCATTTCAAGGTAACGAATTTGGTGGAGCAAAACCAACTAAACTGCGAGAAGTTATGGAAATTATCAAAGACGATGAGCTTTTAGAAAATGAATTTAAGACGCTTGTTACACAGAAAATGATGTTAGACACGACTAATCCAACAGATTTTTCTTTTAGTGGTAAGGCTTTTAATAAATTTATAAAAGAAAACAAACAAAATATGAATATTGTATTTAAAGATAACCCACAATATTTAAAAGATATAGATGAGTTTAACAAAGTCTTGTCAATTTTAGATAGAAAATCTACTGACCCAGTTCCACAAAGATTTCAATCTGCTCTTCGTGATCTAATTCGTTCACGAGTTGGTATGTTTACAGTTGCAGGTAGAACGATGACCGCTGGTTTAAAAATAAGCGAGGATATGCTAAATAGAAAACTTGCTGAAATAATACAAAATCCTAAGGAGTTACGAAAATTAATTGATTTAGAAAAAAAGAAACCAAAATTTTTAGATACACCTACAGGTAAACAACTTGTTTATGATTTATTTGGTTCAATCCCTGCAATGCAATATTTTGATACTACACCAGATAAAGAAGATGCATCTTATCTTGACGTATATGAAGTTGAAAAATCTGGTCCATCTATTGAAATTGAAACAGAAGAAGAAATTAAACCACAAAGTCAAGTCGACTCACCAACCGTAGATATGTTCGCTATGGAAACCCCAGCCACGCAACCTGCATCACGACCCTCGGCTCCTCCAGCTCCACCAGCTCAACAAGGAATAGCTGCGATGCAACCGAACAGATCACAACAATATGCAGGGTTGTTTCCTAACGATCCTTCTGGACAAATGATTGCACAAAGAGGAAAACAAAATGCCTGAACCAAGAACAACTAAAGAACATATTATATCTTTGTATGGTCACATTGAGGGTGTCAAAAAAGATGTAAAAACAATTAGAGAAAATCATCTAGCGCACATTCACGAAGATATTGATAAACTTGGTGAAAAAGTCGATAAGTTGTTATTTTGGTTAATGAGCGGTATGCTTACAATTATTATAACAATTATAGGACTTGTGGCATGGATCCAATAACTATCGCAACGGCGGCTTTCGGAGCAATAAAATCTGGAATCGAAGTCGGTAAAGAATTAAATAGCCTTTCTGGTCATATCATAAAATTTGTCAAACAAATGAGTGATGTAGAAGAGCAACACAAAAAAGAAAAAAGCAAATGGTTTACGTCTTCTAATGAAGAAGCTCTACATACTTACTTTAGTTTAAAACAAGTTCACGATATGGAAAATCAATTAAGAGAAATATTTACTTGGCACGGATCACCAGGTGCTTGGAGTGAATTTGTAGCTATTCGAACAGATATAAGAAAAAAGAAAGTTGCAGCAGAGGCAAAACGTAAGGCAGAAAGAGAAAAACGTATGGTAAATTGTGCTTATGGATTACTTGCAGTAACTTTAATCGGTTTAATTGTATTTTTAATAATGATGCTAAATTAGGTTAAAATTTGGGAAAAAACGACCGATTTTAAGAGCTGTCAGCGATTGTTTTTAGTGTAAGTTGACCTTTACTACTTAGCTAAAATACACTAAAATACACTTAGTTAACTAAAAAACCTTATAAGGAGAAAATTATGAGAAAAGGTATGAAATCAAAAGGCTATGCCAAAGGTGGAGCCAAAATGATGAAAGCTATGGGTGGCAGAATGATGGCTAAAGGCTATGCTAAAGGTGGAACAAAAATGAAAATGACTAAAGATATGAAAGTCAAAAAAACACCAATTAAGGCAAGCACAGCAAAAACTAAAAAAATGACTGTAGCTCAATTAAAAAAACAAGCCAAAATGCTTGGAATGAAAGTAAGCAAAGCATAAATTTCTTGCTTTATCATATTTAATACTTATTATGGGGTATGGCCTATTTAATAAAAAACATACCCTATTTTAAAGTTTGGGTAAGAAAAGAATTCACACACAATCACAGAAAATATCAAGGCGAATACATTCATGCATTAGCTTGCGCAGTCACTAGTATTCCTGATAGATGCTTAAGCTTTCAAGTTATATTTACTGGTTGTGAAGACGAAGAGAATAGACTTGAGAACCCCCACGGTGGAGCTATGTGGGCACGAATGCCTATCACGGCTCTTGTGGCAGATGAACCCTTGGAAACTTTTCCTCCTCCCATCCAAACTCATCTAGCACAACCGTGGGATTGTTCTGCACGAAACTTTGAGGTAATGAAATTTGATAGAACATCAAGTAGTCCGTGGCAATGTAAGATAGATGGAGAATTTTATACTGGCAAATATTATTTTACTGTTGATTATACTGGCTCAGAAATAGCTGATGATCCTGCTCAACATAAACAATCACATGTTATTGAACTAACAAGTGGTCCTTGGAAAGGTTGTATCGTAGCTTTACCTAATAATAGAGTAAGAGTTACCTCACCAGCTATGTGGGTCACTGGCCAAGGGGCGCCTGATTTTATTCCTAGTCAATGGACTCATAGTGCAGAAGGGCATGATAGTTATATGGATTGGGAAACAACTTTTGACAATCTATATGCGAATAATAAAGAAAAATAAATCATTTGAAGTTACTGGTTTTGTAATTGATAAAAAATATGATTACAAAAACTTTTCTCGTAACGATGAAGAAACTGGACGAACCTATAACGTAGGTGAAAAAAAAATTCCGTCAGTAACAACTATCCTCAATGCAACACAAAGTGATGAAAAACGACAAGCCTTAAGAAAGTGGAGAGAACGTGTTGGCTACCAAGAGGCATCACGAATCACGACCCAAGCAGCAACAAGAGGAACAGAAATGCATTATATCTTGGAACAATACTTAAATGGAATAGGATATATTAACCTATCAAAAGAGGGTGCTTTACCTCGTATGATGGCACATACGATAGTTTCTAATCTTGACAAATTTAGTCGGGTATATGGAACTGAAGTTACGTTGAACTATGAAGATCAATGGGCAGGATCAACTGACGTTGTCTGTGAATATAACGGAAGACCAACAATACTTGATTTTAAACAATCAAATAAACCAAAAAGAGAAGAATGGATTGAGGACTATTATTATCAAATCGCTGCTTACTCATTAGCGCATAAGAAAAATTTTGGTGATATTAAACAAGGTTTAATTTGTGTATGCACTAAAGATTTATTATTTCAAAGTTTTATTATGAATGAACAACTGTTAAGTGAGTATGAGATAAATTGGTTTGCTCGAGTAGATAAATATTACAAAAATTTAAGTACCTCTTCACCTAAAGTTTGAGCACTTAAGGTCAGTTTTTGATTAAGACTTTTTAAAACAAACTCGTCTATTGTATCTTTTGCAATCAAGTCAATATAAGTTACTTTATTTTCTTGACCTATTCTATGTGCTCTATCTTCTGATTGTTGTCTTATTTCTAAGTTAAATGAATTACTAAAATAAATAACAGTGCTTGCTTCAGTAAGATTTAATCCGTACCCACCCGTACTTGGGTTGCCCACAAAAAATCTTACTTTGTCATTTTTTTGAAAATTAACAACAGCAGAGTTTCGAGCCTCAACAGCAACATCTCCATATATAGAAACAACAGAAATAGTTCCAAATTTATCTTGTAGTGTTTTAATTATTGTTTCGATGTTATGAACAAAGTTTGCCCAAATAATAACTTTACCATCGACTTCGTCTAATATATTTGTTAGTTCAGTAAGTTTTGCATTTGTAAATTCTTTTGTTTCACCGTCATCAGTTTTTAAAAAACCGTTACATACTTGTTGTAGTTTCAGTATTTCTGTTAATTTATTATTGTATGATGCCATCTCATCCTCAATGATCGCACGACAATTTTCTTTCAAAGAATTATATAATTTAATTTGTTGATCCGATAATTTAATATCTCTTCTTTCGTAAATTTTAGGTGGTAAATCTAGACATTCATCTTTTCTTACTCGAAATGAAAAAGTTTTTATTTTGTTTTCCAACTCACCTAAATGTTGATAATATATAGGTATTAAAAGGTTTTTATTAGCGCCGATTTGGATTTGTTTCATAACTGAGTATCGTGCACGAAAAGCATAAAAGTTTGTAAAACCTAAGATACCGGGCTTGAGAAACTCACATTGGCTAAACAAATCAAGGGGAGATTTTGTAATTGGAGAGCCTGTTAGAATTCTTTTGTAAAGTGCTTTTTGTGACACTTTGCATATATTTTTTGTGCGTTTGGCTTGTCTGTTCTTTATAGATGTAGCTTCATCTATCACAACACACATGCTTGAACTATACAGATTTACTATGCTTTCAAGAGTTTTTACTCCAGAAGCATGTGAAAAAGCTTCAACATTAATTAAAAAAAAGTTTAATTTATCTTTTTTTACTTCAAAATTTTTATTTACTTTATGTATGTAAATAGCCGTTTCACAAGGACAATGTATATCAATTTCATTTGCCCAATTGTGATAAACTGAATTTGGAGCAATAACGACTACCAAATTAATTTTTTTCTTGTAATAAAGATACGCAAGATTATCGATGGTAACTTTTGTTTTACCTGTACCCATCTCCATGAAATATGCAAACTCATTTTTGTCTGCCCCAGCTATTAAGGCTTTCCGTTGATGTTCATAGGGTTTAGTTTTATAATTATATTTTTCCATAATCGTTTATGATTGTATCCTATAATTTTTTATTTGACAAAACAACAAAAAAAATTTATTTATAAAATGAACTATAAAAAAGGAGGTCCCTATGGACTTAGAACAAGAAGCAGTCATCAAAGTAAATACAGAAACTTCTGGTGACATTGCTGAAAAATGTAATAAGTTATTGGATCTTCAGAAACAAATGAAAAAGTGTCAGGATAACCTTAAAAATCTTGAAGAACAAGAACGTTTGCTTTCTGAACAAGAGATCCCTAATTTAATGCAACAAGCTGGCATAAGTATGTTGAAACTCGCAGATGGTTCATCTGTTGAAGTAAAACCTTTTTATGCTGCAAAAATTCCTATGTCAAAAGTTGATGAGGCATTCAGTTGGCTCAGTGACAACGGTCATGGGGATTTAATTAAGAATCAAGTGTCTTTGACATTTGGTAAATCTGAAGACAATGTGGCTAATTCACTTGTTGAAGATTTAAAAAACAAGGGACATAATGTATCTCAAAAAAAGAAAGTGGAACCAATGACACTGAAAGGATTTGTTAGAGAACAGATTCAAAACGGTCATAATCTTCCAATGGATTTATTTGGGGTTTATGTTTCAAACAAGACTACAATCAAAAAATAAGGAGATAAACATGAATGAAGTCGCAAAAAAAGAAGACTCACTTCCTAGTCTAAGTAATCTGGAAGACTTTTCTGGCCAAGGTACAGAAAACATCACAGCTCGTGATACAAAACTACCAATACTAAAAATACTTTATGCTAACTCACCAGTGCTTGATGAAAGTGATGGTAAGTATAATGAAAAAGCAAAACAAGGGGACATCTACAATGAAGTCACTGGCTCTTTATATAAAAGTAAAGAAGGTGTTTATGTTGTTCCGTGCTTATTTATTAATACTTTTAATGAGTGGGCAGATCGTGGAGATAGTCCGGGTAGACCTATTAAAATTCACACAGACCCATCAATAATGAGTCAGACTAGACGAGCCGATGACGGCAAAGATCGTTTAGAAAGTGGTCATTATGTTGAGGATACTGGTAATCACTTTGTTTACATTTTGGATAAAAATTTCAAACCGATTGAAAGTGCATTAATTACAATGAAATCCACACAAAAGAAAAAATCTAAATTGTGGAATTCTATGATGCAATCAAAAAGAATGAAAGGTAAAAATGGTTACTTTATTCCACCATCGTGGGCAAGTGCATACAAACTTACAACTACAAAAGAATCAGGTGGTGGTAACAATTGGTTTGGTTGGGTTGTAGAATTTGCAAGATTCTTAGATCAACCAGATGACAAAGGCACTTTAGAAATCACTAAAGGTTTTTATGAAGGTGCCAAAGAGTCTGATATTTTTGGTAAAGTTGAGTTCGCAGAAGATAAGAACAAAACTGCTCAAAGTGAAACAATAAAAGAAGACGTTCCTTTCTAATGCATAAGGAATTGTTATCGTTGTTTCAAGGCGATGACTCACGATATCTCAAGTCCTCTCTTACGGGAGAGGACGATGAGAGAGGCAAAAAGCAAGCTAACTATATCACGGTTCACGAACCTGTGACTGATGATATTTGGAAACAACATCTTGAAGGTACATTACGTCTAGGATTAAAACCCGAAGTTGAAGATCAATGTAAGTGGGGTTGTATTGATGTTGACCCTAATAATTACAAAGATTATTCAGAAAAGAAGTACGTTGAGATAATTAAAAAATATAATTTACCTTTCGTGCCTGTTAAGTCTAAATCGGGTGGTTTACATATTTTTGTTTTTTTTACTGAGTTAGCAAGTGTATCAAAGGTTGTAGAAAAATTATCCGAAATAAACACACAATATTTTTTAGCGCAAGAAGTTTTTCCGTGTAATAAAGCCGTAAATATGCCCTATCACAATATGAATGCAACAATGGAGTTTGCCTTTGACCAAAATAATAATCCATTGATGGTCGGTAGTTTCATTAAAATGGCGCAAGAAAAACAAATAAAACCAAGTGATTTTTTTAAATTTAAAGTACAGGAGTATGAAGCAGAAGGAGAATGGAAACACTATCCTCCTTGTGTTCAGAAATTAATACAAGAGGGTTGGAGTGGTAACAATAGAAATAATTTTCTGTTTAATGTACTTGTTTTAGAGATGAAGAAGAATGCAACCTTAACGGTTCAACAACTTGAGGAAACAGCTCAAGAAAGAAATGTACAAATTTTTACAACTCCACTAGGCAAGAATGAAGTATCTCAACTTGCCAAATCAGTTCATAAAGGGGGTTATGAATTTCAGTGTCCTCCTAAACATCCAGAATACAGTCCAATCTGTAATAAAGAATTATGTAAAACAAGACGTTTAGGTATTGGTGATGCCGTGCCAGAAATAATAGAATTTTTTGATAATATAAACTATATACAAGATACAAAAAATATATGGTATGAGTTTGATTATAAAGGTCAACGCATTAGTGTTACACCCGAAGATATGAAAGATGAAAAGAATTTTAGGGTTAAACTGTTAAGACATCGAGTGTATTGGTTAACATTACCAAAACCTCGTAAAGGACCTAGTCCTTTTGAATTACTTATGAAAACTATCGTAGATAAAGCCGTAGAATCTACCGATCATCAGTATAAAGATACAGTAGAAGAAGAACGTTATTCAGTATTAAAAGACTTTTTTGAGTCCCACATTGAACAAGATAAATTTGAAAAACTTAAAGATGGTTATGTGGTTTTAGATTCTAAAACTAATATTTGTTACTTTAAAAAATTAACTTTAGATAGATTTTTAAAGAAAAATGCTGCACGGACTTTTAATACTACAACCGATGCTTTACGTATGTTAGGTTGTGATAGAGTGGATTATAAAGAAGGTGAAAAGAATGTATGGCATGTTGAAATGCCTAACTTTGTGAGCCATCAAAGTATAAAGAAAAAGGTTGATAAAGATGTAAGTGAAATGGATGAAAGGTATCATGACAAATTCAGGAATACAAAAACAGAAAACTCTGCACAGAAAAACGATTAAGATTTTTGGTCCACCCGGCACTGGAAAAACGCATACCTTAATTGAGCGCATACTTAAAAAACATTTAGCTAAAGGCACACACCCAAAGGATATTGCTTTTATTTCATTTACTAACAAAGCCGTAGATACAGCAAGAGATAGAGCCTTGTCAACATTCACTCAATATACTACTGATGACTTTCAACGATTTAAAACACTGCATAAATATTGTAGGCGATATTTTGAAGAAGAGGTATTTGATCCCAAAGATTGTATGTTGGATTATGCACTGCAAGCAAAGATAATAAAAACGTCTGATAATCGTTTATCTGATGATAATTTTCAATATAAAGATTGGTCATTAGGAGTGTATGATAAAGCACGGAACACGCTTCAAGATCCACGGTTAGTCTACAAAAACGAAAGTTATAAAAGAGATTCTTTAGATATATTCCTAAGAAAGATTGACACTTATGAACATTATAAAAAAGATTCGTTTATTGATTTTACAGATATGATTGAGCGAGCCATTGATGAGGTAGATTTTCCTCCATTAAAAGTTTTGATACTTGATGAAGCTCAAGATTTTACACCTTTACAATGGTCTGTTATTTATAAAATGACAGATAAAGTCGAACGTGTATATTTAGCTGGTGATGATGATCAAGGTATATATAAATGGAATGGTGCAGATCCAAAATATTTTACAACGTACTTCCCAGGACGAAAAGTTATATTACGACAGACAAGGCGTTTTGGTGAACAGATTTATAAGTTTTCACAAATTATTCGTCAAGGTATTTTTGATAGTGTTGCAAAAGATTATGAGTGTTTACCTAAAAAAGGTTCGGTCAGTAGATATCTAAAATTTAATGAAGTGCCTTTTCACAAATTAGAAGGCACTTGGTATATTTTAGGAAGAGTGCGTTCGACAGTAAACGAATTACGAATGGCTGCCAAAGATGTTGGTTTGTATTTTTCAGATAATAAGGGTACAAAAAGTTTTGATTCAAAACAGTGGGAGGCTATCAAAGCATGGACTATGCTTACTAAAAATAAAAAAATAAGTCGTAACTATGCTGAAAATATGTATAAATATATTAGAGAATTAAAGGATTATGATTTCAGAACACCTAAATTTTGGCAAACAATTCCTGAAACGCAGATGTTTGATATTAAAGATTTAAGAGAATGGGCAGGCCTAGATATGGATGACTCGTATAAAAATAAAAGCTGGTGGGAAGTGTTAAAAAGAAACTTTAAAGATAATCAAGTATCGTATTTTGTACAACTATTAAAAAATTATGGACAAAAAAAGTTATCGGCAGATCCTGATATAGTAATAGACACTATTCACTCTGTTAAGGGTGGTGAGGCTAATAATGTGTTAATATATTCAAAAACAAATTATGCATCAACTTTTGATAGAAAGAATAAAGATGAAAAGTCAGATGAAAAAAGGGTATATTACACTGCTGTCACTCGTGCACGAGATACATTACACATTTTATCAACGGATCACCAATTTAATTATCCGATTGGTAAAGATTATTTAATTTATTTACAAGGAAGCCACAATGGATGATGTCAACTTTCCCTCACACTACCGTAAAGGTAAAATTGAATGTATTGAAGCGATTGAAGCCGCTTTAACTAAAGAAGAATTTATTGGTTATCTCAAGGGAGCCATTATGAAATATACATGGCGAGCAAAACATAAAGGTAAAGAGTCTGAGGATTACAAAAAACTTCATTGGTATGCCACACGACTCGCAAAATTAGGAAAGAATAATGACTAGTTTGCAACTTACCTTTAATTTTAAAAAGCATATGTGGTCTGCGCCTAGTGAGTATAAAGATTTATCTAATGCAAAAGAGATCGCAATTGATTTAGAAACAAAAGATGAAGGTATTAACAAAGGCCTTGGAGCTGGTTGGGCGATGGGTCAAGGAGAGATAATTGGTTTTGCCGTTGCCACTGAAGGATGGCAAGCCTATTATCCGTTTGGTCATTTCGGTGGTGGTAATCTAATTAAAGAACAAGTTATGAGGTATATGTATGATGTGTGTAGTTTACCTTGCACCAAAATTTTTCATAATGCTCAGTACGATGTGGGATGGTTAAAAGCCTATGGTATTGAAGTCAAAGGCGAGATTGTTGACACCATGATCGCAGGAGCACTGATTGATGAAAATAGATATACCTATAAATTAAATGCTTTAGCTAGAGATTACATAGGAGAGTTAAAAGCTGAAACAGACTTGGTCGAGGCAGCTAAAGCTCACGGCGTAGATCCTAAACAAGAAATGTGGATGTTACCAGCTGAACATGTGGGTTATTATGCAGAACAAGATGCACGGCTCACGTACCTTTTATGGCAAAGATTTAAACATGAGATTTATAAACAAAATCTTGAAACAATTTGGGATTTAGAAAAAAGTTTATTACCAACTCTAATAGAAATGAGAATGAAAGGCATTCGAGTAGATTTAGAAAAGGCAGAAGTTTTACAGAAAAAATTTGAACAAAAAGAAAAAGAAGTCTTATTAAACATAAAAAAACTTGTTGGTAAAGATATTGATATTTGGGCCGCAAGACAGATAGGTTTTGCTTTTGATAAATTAGGTATTGATTATCCAAAGACTTCAAAATCTGGTGAGCCTAGCTTTACGCAAAATTGGTTAATTAATTCAGAACACGACATATCTAAGTATATTGTTAGCGCCAGAGAATTAAATAAATTTAGAAATACTTTTTTAAATTCAATACTTAAGTTTGAAAATAAAGGGCGTATACATGCAGAAATACAACAGTTACGTAATGATTCTGGAGGCACTGTAAGTGGTCGATTAAGTATGTCAAATCCTAACCTACAACAATTGCCTGCACGTAATAAAGAATTTGGGCCTATGATTAGAGGTTTGTTCCTACCAGAAGAAGGCTATAAATGGGGCAGTTTTGACTACTCACAACAAGAACCACGTTTAGTGGTTCATTATGCCTCTAGCATTGGAGAAGGCTATGAGGGGTCACAAGAATTGGTTGAAGCTTATGCTAATGCAGATGCTGATTTTCATCAGACCGTAGCTGACTTGGTTGGCATAGATAGAAAACAGGCTAAAACAATTGGTTTAGGTTTAATGTATGGTATGGGTAAAAATAAATTAGCAAATATGTTAGGTTTGAATTTTGATGAGGCTAGTGCTTTAATTGGTAAGTTCAACAGAAGAGCACCTTTTGTCAAATTACTTTCAGACCGATGTATGAAAAAAGCAAACGAAGAGGGTGTTATACGTACCAAGTTAGGTCGTAAATGTAGATTCTCAATGTGGGAGCCAAAAGATTTTGGTATTCACACTCCAGAAACATTTGAGAATGCTAGTGCTAAATATGGTCGTAATAATATTAAAAGAGCCTTTACTTATAAAGCCTTAAATAGATTAATTCAAGGCAGTGCTGCAGATCAAACAAAACAAGCCTTAGTGGTTTGTCGAGGGGAGGGTTTTTTACCTCTTTTACAGATACATGATGAATTATGCTTTAACGTAACAGAAGATGATGTACAAAAAATCAAGAGAGTAATGGAGGGTTGCGTGGAACTAAATGTTCCAAGCGTGGTTGACGTAGCGCTTGGTTCAAACTTCGGTGAAGCTACATAATATTTTTTGCAATGGCAATATCTTTTAAAATCATACGTTCTTTTATAGTATCGATTTTTTTTTCGATATCTTTCATCTCAATAGAATAAACACCTGTAGTTGTATACATAGTGTTCCACTGAGCCTCTAGTGCCATTTTTTCTGCTATTAACGCATCCATAAAAACACATCTCCTTTAGTATACAATAATATTTTTTTTATGTTTTGTCAATTCTTCTTGACTTATCTTATGTTATCTATATCTTAATGTTATTAACTTAACAGAAAGGAATTATTATGGATCCGAATAGATGGAAATCCGTAGCTGTTCGAAAGTCAGACTACACTTTATTAAAAGGTTTATGCAAAGAAAAATTTAGAGCGCCAGCTTCTATGATTGCGAAACTTGTTGACGATTATGTAAAGCATTTAGCTAAAAAAGAAGGTATTACACCCGATGACTTAAAAAATAAACTTTTGACAAATGGTCACGGTGAAGTTGATGAGTAAAGAACTTAAACCTACTTTAAGAAAAAACAATTTGGGTTGGGCGCAATATCTTGTTTATGTTGATAATAAACGATATGGTCCAGGATTATTGGATTTAGATCAACCCCACGAAGATTTTACTAAGGGTATACATATTTCATTACCTCAAGATACTGAAATTATAATGGATAGTGAATTTGAGTATCACGGTAAAAAAATGAAGGCTTTAACTGTGCATCCGTGTCCTTATTGGGAAAATTCTATGTATGTATTTGCAAAGGAGATAGTATGAAATGGGTTGTAATATTCTTCTTGGTAAACGGACTTGAACACACATATGGAGAGGTTGAAGTTTGTGATTACAAGCAGATATGGGAATATGTAGATGAATATGAAAAAACAACAGGTAATGATGTTGACGGTTGGGGTTGTTACGATAAAAAAACTTATGAGATTAGAGAAAAAGCTAGAGAAAGTTTAGGTATTGATGTTTGATTGGTTTATTGTCACATTATGGTTTGAGTTAAACGACAAACTTTATATGAAACATTATCCAAATCATTTAGTAACCGACTGTCAAAAAGCAATAGTTGAACTGTCTAAACTTTACAAAGACAAATACCCTCTTCGAAAGTTTCGTGCGGCAAAATGCAATGAGCCTTCCGTATGGTTTAAAAAATATAAATTAGATAAGTGGGAACAGTTCAATAGAAAATGAAATTGCTTGACTTATTTTCTGGTATTGGTGGTTTTAGTTTAGGCGCAGAAGCACACGGTATTGAAACAATCGGTTTTGTTGAAAAAGATCCTTTTTGTCAAAGAGTCTTGAAAAAGCATTGGCCAGATGTTCCAATAGAATCTGATATTAGAAATGTAAAAGGAGAAAATTATGGAGCAACAGACATTATTTCGGGAGGATTCCCCTG
>Ga0208159_1000324_pt1 | contig 19827 bp, 20 predicted proteins | sample 9_EtaG_FD_184082 | JGI IMG/M metagenome (GOLD analysis project Ga0208159, IMG submission 184082) | Marine viral communities from the Subarctic Pacific Ocean - 9_ETSP_OMZ_AT15188 metaG (SPAdes) (version 2) | ecosystem: Environmental > Aquatic > Marine > Oceanic | place: Pacific Ocean | collected... | reverse complement strand
TTAAACAATACGGCGAAGGTCCAGATACAGAGTTAGCGCATTTAAGACCTGGAGAAATGGTTATACCACCAGAGTTTTTAGAAGATACCAAGTTTGAATCAGCGTTAGCTAAAAAGTTTGACGAATTTGATATAAACCCAGAACAAGCGATAGTAGGTTCGGGTATTGCTAGTTTGAATCCAATTACTGGTTTAGAACAATTTGGGTTCTTCAAAAAAATTGGTAAGGCCCTTAAAAAAGTAGTTAAAAAGGTAGCACCTATAGCTGGACCACTAGCTAACTTTATTCCAGGAGTCGGCCCAGTATTAGCTGGAGCAATCGGAGCTGCAACCAATGTAGCAGCAGGTAAAGGACTTAAAGGCGCAGTATCTGGAGCACTTGGCGGTTATGGTGCTGGTAAATTATTCAGTGGCGTGGGCAGTTTAGGTACAGTCGGCGGCAAAACAGTAGGAGCTGGTAACTTTGGTGGCCTTGGTGGATTAGATAAGTTTAGAGCTTTAGGCAGTGGTTTAAAATCTGGCAACTTAGCAAGCACATTCTTTAACCCAGCTACTGGTGATAAAGGTATATTTGGTGGAAGTATTGGTCCATCAATAAGAAGCGGTTTAGGTAGCTTAACTGGTTTTGGTCAAACACCAGGACAACAAACTTATGATACTGGTGATGTTATTGGTACTTTAGACGGCACACCAGTAACAAGAGCAGATCTTGCAAATATGACACCAGATCAAATAGGTGCAATGCAAATGACACAAGCTGCTGTCAACGATAAATCTTTAATGCAAAGACTAAGTGCTATGTTCTTACCACAAAGCGTTGAGGACGCACTGGGCACAGGCCCAGGTGGTGGTGGCTTCTTCGGCGGAGGCGGAGGCGGAGGTTTCGGTGACGCACTTAAGATGGGCGGCATAGGAGCTTTAGCTGCTGGTTTAGGTAAGTTAGCTTACGAAGATGCAAAAAAACAAAAAGGCGTACCTTTGACTCCATTAACAACCATGAGTCCTACAGGCAGATATAACATAGAAGCTGAAATAGCCAGAAGAATGGGACAAGAAGCTCCGAATCCTGTAGAGTTCGGTTTATTACCCGAAGGCACATTACCAGAGTTATCTGGTGGAAAGCCAGCAGGTATGATGTATGGCGGTCCTGTAATGGCTTACGCCGAAGGTGGAGCTGTACAAATGCAAGAAGGTGGTGAAATGGATCCGAGCATGTTTCCTAGAATGGACGGTGATATAAACGGTCCAGGCACAGAAACCAGTGATGATATACCAGCTATGTTAAGCGATGGTGAATTTGTGATGACAGGACAAGCTGTAAGAGGCGCAGGAACTTATGAAATGAAGTCTGAGCCTGGTGGTATCATAAGTCTGGTTCCGTCTTTAGAAGAGAACAGAGAGCGTGGTATGGATCTTATGTATCAAATGATGGACACTTTCGCCTCACAAGCTAAGGTTAATTAATATGAGTTTTTTAAAAAGAGCGATAAGTAAAGCTAAAGGTAGACTTGGTCCTCCATTACCTATTCGTGGCGGCAAACCGATATTAAATAAAGGACCAGGATCTGGTCCTATGCCAATAAGACCACCAATGCCAATTTCAATCGGCAGACCACCCTCTATTGGCAGACCTATAAACATTGGTAGACCAGTAGCACCTCCAGGCGGCATACGGCCCTTACCAATAAGACCACCGAGTATAGGAGGTCCAGGTGGTGGTATGGTTAGACCTTTACCTGTAGGTCCAGGAATACCATTCACACCACCAAATGAAAGACCTATGCCCATAAATGTTCCTGGTGGTGGCGGTATTGATTATGGTGGTGGCGAAGGACCTCCGTTATTACCTGTACAACCTCCAGCTGTTGGAATACTCAAGCCTGGAGGTTTTCAAAAACTTTTGCCGCCAACACCAGAGGAACAAGCAAGAATGGATGCAGCTGCTGCAAGCAGAGCGGAGCGAGATAAATTGAGACAACAAAGACAAGCTGGTAGTAGTGCTTTTCGTGAAGCCTTCCCAGACGCACCACAGATGCCTCAAATGCAAACTGCGGATATGCAACCTTATAAAGATCCTTTTACGGGAGAAATGAAAGTAGGCTCCTCAACGCAAGCTGGATATTTGAGTAGACTTAAAAAATATCTTGATGAAAACCCAGCAGCTATGGAGAGTTATACTCAAAATGTTCTAGCTTTTAATCCACCACCAAGCGATCAAGGCCCAGTATTGGGCAAACCAGGGCGAGGCAGGCCTACTCCTCCAATATCAATCGGCGGGCCAGGCGGAGGTATAACTTCTATAGGTAATCCAGGCGATGATAGGATTAGACCTTTACCAGTTGGCCCAGGGATACCTTTTGATCCTACAAAGCCTTTAGGCCCAGGTGATCCTGGTTATATAGACACTGGTAGCTTATTACCAAAACTACCAGGTGGACCTAACGCACCTAAACCAGTGGGACTACCAGACTTTGGCTTTGGCCCAGGCATTAGACCTACAGAAATATTTGATGAACAGGGTAATATTGTTGTTGGCTCTGGAGGCGTAACGCCGCCTGTAGATGAATTTGGTAGACAAGGAAAACTAGGCTCTAGTCGTGAAGGACTTGTAATAAGTGATGAAGCTCGTAGGCTTGCTGAGATATATGCACCAGACAAAATGAATTTCCAAGGTGGTCCTGGTAAATTTAATCCAGAGGCTGTGCGTCAAAGCACATTAGAGAATATACAACTGACACTTGATGCTGGTGAAGGAGAGGCTGGTGTGCAACAATTATTTTCCAATACAGTACAACCTTTTCAAAGTCCATTTAACACGGAAGGACAACAGATTACAGTACCACCCGTAGCTGATATAGCACCAGATCCAGTGGCTACACCTGCGCCAGTGATACCACCAGCGCCAGTGACACCACCTGCATCTACAACCGTTGCAGCTAATCAACCTACAGAAACACCAGTTACAGATCCTGCACCTGTGGTAGAACCAAGTCCTACACAAACAACAGCTGCACCACAAGTTTCTGGAGAAACACCATTCGCAGCAGGTGTAACTCAAATTCAATCTGGTTTAGATCCATTAACCGAGCAATTATTATTCGGTCTTGGTGGACAAGGTGGATTTATACCTGGAGCCATGAGAGCCGCTGAGAAGGTTTTTTACGACGACCAAGGCCAACCAGTCGTGATAGATGAACAAGTTGCAGGATTCAGTCCAGATCAGCTTGCAGCCATGCAATTACAAAGACAATCGGTGGGCATGCAACAACCTTACCTAGATCAAGCAGCACAATCATATTTTAGTGGTTTAGGCGCTTTACAAAGCGGTGTCGGTGAATCACTTGGTACAGCAGCACAAGGCGTAGAAGATATAGCAAGAGGAGTTGGAGAGTCCAGAGCAATGCGAGAGGCTGGATTACGAGGCCTAGTAGGATCTTTGGATGAAGCTAGAGGCTTATCAAGAGGTGCTACCGATGAATTTGGTAGAAGAATATCTGGCGTAGAAACAGGATCTGAAAGAGCTGCAAGACAATTTGCTAGAGGTCTTGGCAGATCTCAGTTTGGTTTAGAGCAAGGTGTGGATCAATTTGGTAGAAGATTATCAGATGTAGAGGGCCTACAAAGAGGAGCTACAGGACAGTTTGGCGCAAGAACAGCAGGTATTGCTGGCAGAGGCATGTCAGATGTTGGTAGGTTTGAACAAGGTTTAAGAGATCCAGAAAGTTTACTCAGAGGCACAGTAGGTGGTTATGACCAAGGAATGACCGAACAATTCTATAATCCCTACGAGGATAGAGTAGTTCAACAAACCATAGAAGATATTATGGAGCAAGGCGCTAAATCAGATATTGGTGCGCGAGCTGGAGATATAGCAAGAGGCGGTGAGTCAGCCTTTGGTTCCAGAGCTCGTTTAGGTGCTGGAGAACGAACAGAGGCTCTTGGTAGAGGCTTGGCAGAAGCTCTTGGTGGTATTAGGTCAAGTGGTTTCCAAAGAGCACAGCAAGCAGGTATGAGCGAATTTGCAAGACAAAGACAAGCAGAACGAGCGGCTGCCTCTGGTTTATCAGATCTAGCAAGTCAAAGACTAGGAGCAGGTCAAAACCTATCTAGCATGCTTGCAAACTTATCTGGACAACAATTAGGAGCGCAACAAGCCTTAGCTAGTGGTTTAGGATCATTAGCAGGACAAAGATTGGGCGCAGGTCAAAATTTAGCACAATTCCAAAGAGGAACCGCAGGACAACAGCTGGCCTCACAACAAGCATTACAAAGCATGCTAAGAGGTACTTCTGCTGAAAGATTAGCAGCACAACAAAACTTAGGATCTACATTAGCTGGCTTAGGTACGACACAACAACAAGCACTATCACAAGCAGGACAACAAGCATTAGCAGGACAACAAGCTCTTGGCGGTGCTAGAACTGGATTAGCTGGTATGCAAATGGGTGCTGGCCAAGCATTACAACAAGGTCAGTTTGGTTTAGGATCTAGCTTACAAGGTTTAGGAGCTCAAGCAGCAGGAGCATCTGCCTCTGATATAGCTGCTTTATATGGCATGGGTTCACAACAGCAGGGACAAGCACAACAAATGTTAGATGCACAACGTAGAAACATGCAACAAAGACAAATGACACCGTTGCTACAATATCAAGCTCTGGCACCATTCATTAGTATGGCACCAGCTGGTCAGTTCCAAACAACTACACAATTTGCACCAAGGCCTAGCGCTATGCAAACTGGCATTGGTACAGGCCTATCAGCTTTTGGAGCGTTGGGTAATTTATATGGTGGGAGCTAATGGCGATAACAAGAGCACAGATACCAGAACAAATTGATGTTTTTAATGAGGGTGGTGATGTTACATCATCATTAACACCAGAAGATATTATTGCTTTGTATGGAGCACAACAAAGTGCGCCAACAACTGCTGAGGATATACAGGCCCAGGCAAAACAAATAGCTGGTCTTTTTCCACAAACGAAAAAACAAAATATTTATGATTTAGCTTCAGCTGTCGGCGCTGGATTAGTTGGAGCTGCCTCAGATCCGCGTGGATTAGGTGCTGGCCTTACTGCTGGGTTTCAATCATTCAATGAAAGAGCAAAAAAAATACAAGCAGAAAAAGATAAAATTAGACAAGAAATTGCTTTGTTAGCTTATAAACAAGTTGAGGCAAAAAGAAAAGAACAACTAGATACATCTAACGAAGTATTAAAAATGCAGTTTAAAGCAGCTTTGGAGGGCAAAGGCAATATGTTTTCAGATGGCACTACACAAGGCGCAGCTTTGAATTATATTTTATCTGCGGAAGCAAATCCTGCTCTAAAAGATACGCCAGAATATAAAATAGCAGTTGCTTTAGTAGAACAGAAAAAAACAACTTTTAGAACAACAGAAACGGGAACAATACCTGTTGAAGTGCCTGGTTTAAATATTGAAGAAATATTAGGACCACAAGACACACCAGTTCCCCCCACAATAGATATTGGTGAAACAACTTGGACTTTTACACAAAGAAGAGATCAAAATGGTGATCCTATTTATACAGATGGCGAAACAGAAAAAGTAATAAAACCAAAAACATGACACAAGAAACAGAATACATATTATCTGATCCAATGGAAGTACCACCTCCGCCTATACTACCTGGCACAGAAGTTTCTAAAGATCCTTTTACTGAGGCTCAAAAAAAACAAGCAGGATTTGCTCTGCGTATGGAAAGCTCGTTAAAACAGCTTGAGGCTTTGGAAAATGCAGGGTTTAATCCAGTCAACTTTCGTGATTTTTTTGTAAACAATATAATACCTTTTACACCAGAATTTATTGATAATTTTTTAAGTAGTGCTGAATATAAACAATATCAAAGAGCAAGATTAGATTTTGCGACCGCACAGTTAAGACAAGAAACTGGTGCTCAAATAAATGCAGGTGAAATTGTGTGGATAGACAAAACTTATTTTCCAGAATTTGGCGATGACCAACAAACTATTTTAGATAAAAGACAAGCGAGAAGAGATGCGCTGGCTGCTATGAAAGGACAGGCTGGCAAAGCATACGACAGAACAAAAAAAACAATGATGGAAAGTGGCACTGGTTATGAAGAAGAAGAGGCATTGAATGAATTAATAAAAAGAGCTGAAAACGATCAAGAGCTAAAACAAAGATTAATTGAAAAAGGTTTGATTGATGAGTGATAGTAGAAAAAATACTTACGAAACATTAGAAAACAGCGCTTTAATTGAAATGGCGTTAGGCACTAATGTAGTAGACACACAAGATGCGTTTGACGATATGCTCATTGAAAAGCTATCGTTAGAAAAAATAAAAAGCGGTATAGATAGAACCACAGGTGCTCCAGGCAACGTTAGGTTTAGCGTTGGAGCTGCTCAGAGTCCAGAAGATAAATTAGCTACACTCCAAGTGTTTTATCCAGATGCTATGCGTGTAGAAGACCTAGATCCACAAAGCGGAGCTATGGAGTTTGGTTATGGCAACTTTGCTTTTACCAATCCCGAAACAGGTAAGCTAACTTTATATGATGAATTTAATCCAAAGTTTTTAGGCATACCTATACCAACAGGAAGAGATTTTTTAGATGTTGGTCCAGAGGTGGCAGAAACAGCAGGCGCCATTGGCGGCTTGATTGGTGGTGGTTATGCAGGCGTATATACTACTGGTCCAACAGGAGGCCTTGCAAATCCTGTCACTATGGCTATAGCTGGAGAGGGTTTAGGATCTGCAACAGCAAGAGAATTATATATAGGCATGGGTGATATTTTTGGTGAAACAGTTGATTCCAGAAATCTTGGAGAGCGAGCAGTTGACTTTACACAAACAGCTACATTCAATGCTGCGGCTGGACCTGTACTAAGCAAGACTTGGCAGGGTATAAAATATGTAGGAGGGCAACCTATAAGATATATGACAGGTGGAGCTTCTCCAAACGCTCAACAAACTTTAGAAGCCTTTGATTCGGTTGGTATAAGCAATCCAACCGCAGGACAGATTACTAGTAATCCAACTTTAAATTTAATTGAAGGAGGCTTGGCTGCCATGCCTACTTCTACAAAAATTATGCACCAAAACGCTGCTCAAACTGTTTCTGAAATAGATATTTTTGCAAAAGAATTAGCAAAAAAATATGGCGGTATAAGAACCACAGATGAAGCTGGGTTAGCTCTTATGACAGGAGCTAGGCAAGCAAGAGCGAGATATACCAACACAATAGACCAAATGTATAACAAGGTAAACATTGGGTTAAATCAAGACATTTCTTCTCAAGCGAAAAACACACAAGAATTTGTTAAAAAATATATGGCGCAAGCTAAAACTGCAACTGGTGAAGATACTTTAAAACCTGTTATGGAGATGGCAGCAAAAGTATTAGCAGATGCCGAAGCAGGTGTTTTAAATTACAACAACCTTAAAAACTTTAGAACTTATCTAAGAGAAAATTTAAGTTCTGCAACAGCAGCTGGTGCTAAATTAGACGCAACTGGAACTAAGATGAAAGAGCTTTATGGCTATGTATCTTTAGATCTTGGAGACTTAGTAGAAGAGGCTGGCAATGATGTTTCTAGGCTTGCTTTTAGAGAGGCTAATGAATATGTTGCTAAAATGCAAGGCGACGTTGGTGCTATTACATATTTAGACAATGTGCTTGATAAAGGCAATGTAACTGCAAATAAAGCGTTAAAGTATGTTTTAACAGGCGCAAAAGATGGTGGCGATGACTTGTTGAGACTCAAAGAAGTTTTAAAACCAGATGAATACAATGTCATGTCTGGTTATATGCTTGGTAGGATGGGCATGCCAACTCCAGGTGTATCGCAAGGTGTTGAACTCGGAGCAGAGGGTATTGTAAAAGAAGGTGCTGAGTATATAGCTGAGCAAGGTTTTTCACCAAAAAGATTTATGACTAACTGGAACTCTTTAAGTAAAGAGGCCAAAGAAGCATTGTTTAAAGGAACTGAGTACGAAGACTTAATACCAGAATTAGATAATTTGGTGTTTACAGTAGACAAGATTGGTGTTGCAGCACAACAAATGGCTAACCCAAGTCAAACTGCTAGGATTACGTCTTCTGTCGCTTTTATAACTGGTGTTGGAGGTGGTAGCGCAGCTAGTTTTGATTTTGGTTTTGGTGCTTTAATAGCACCCTACGCTAGTGCAAAACTTATGACTAACAAAAACTTTGTGCGATGGCTAACCGAAGGTTTAGAAAAAACAGCTTACGATCCAGAAAGCTATGGGCAGCACATAAGAAGGCTTTATCAAATCTACGAACTAAACCCAGAGATTAGAGAAGAGGTCAGAGCAATACTTGAAGGACAACAATTTGAAACCATTGAGCCAATAGAAGACAGAAATGCAGCTAACGTACCTCCAGTAACTACACCAGTAAAAAATGAACAAGCATTTAGAGAAGTTTCAAATGCAGAAGTTTCTGGCAAACTTTTACCAGAGGTTCAATTAGCCGATCAAATAGTTTCTTTTGAAACACCACAGGTAAGCGATCCAGCGATGCTTATGTCACCGTCTATTCTTCCAAACGAAAAAGACAGAGAGATAGCTATGCGTGATATGGGCGGTATTGGTAGCTTGGCTTAATGGCTAGAAACTACGCAAAAGAGTATGCTAACTATCATTCTCGACCAGAACAAATAAAAAAAAGATCCTCAAGAAATAAAGCCAGGCGACTTGCTGTAGCTAATGGCAAAGCAAAAAAAGGCGATGGCAAAGATATACACCACCGAGACGGCAACCCGTTAAATAATAAAAATGGTAATTTAAAATCTATGTCAAAAAGCGCAAACAGATCTTTTGCTAGGACTAAAACTGCTAGGAAAAAAAGAGTTTAAGACTCTGAGGCCAGGATAACAGCTCCGACTACTTCGTAATCAAGATCATATCCCATTACTTTTTCGCCAGCTACTTCTACTTCCAGGTTCCTGGAGATAAGTCTCATAAGAGCAGCTTGTTGATGTAATGTTAATCTACTGAACAGATCTATAACCTCTTGAGCTTCCAGGACTGGCCTGTAAGATTGTGGTACTTGTTTTTGTTTCTTAACCATAGAATTAAATATCTTCATGTTCACTTATTGCAGCTAATCTTTTGTGTTCTTTTTGTATTAATACTTTTAGCTGATCTATCTTAGATCTGTGCTCGGTCTGGCAGATCTCATTTAATAGATCATAAGTAGCTGGATCTACCGCTAAACTTTTTCTAATTTCTTTGCCTTCGTTGTTCATTTTATATTTCCGTTCAATACTCTATGTGTGTTTCGTTTGGTATATTCTATAAAAATTTACACAAATATACAAGAAATTATTAGTTTTTATCTGATATACTAAAAACCATGTACAAACTTAGAGATTACCTCTTAAGCATGCAGTCCAACTGGATGATCAATCACAAGACTCAACAAGCGGTTGAGGACAGTATGCCGCAGATTATTAAGTATCGTTCTGCAAATGGCCTGGAAGATATGGGCAAAACACCTGTGCATGACGTTGTAAAGAAGATCTATCCAGAGATCTACAGGTTTCCATTATTTCGCCGACACTTCTGCACACTCTTGATCAGAGAGATCGAACACATGAAAAAAGAAATAGGGTTCCAGGGCAATGAGAGTGAAGATGTTTACCGCCAGATCCCAGAGATTGTACTCAAAGAACAAGTACCAGAGCTGTATCGAACTATGTGGTTTGTGGTCCAGACCGTTCTCAATCCTATCTTTAATGCAATCTGGCAAAGAGACTGTAGTGATCCTGCAAGCATACAGATTGCTAACTATAATTTAAGAGACAAGAAACAAGGTGCCTGGCATCACGACGAATCGGCAGATATATCAGTTGTAGTTCCATTGAATACTGGCAAGTATAAAGGTGGCGGCACTGAATTTCATAATTACGGTAAGGTCCCACCTTTACCTACTGGCCATGCGCTTATGTTTCCAAGTTTTAGTAACTTGCATAAAGGTCTGCCCGTTGAAAGCGGTGATAGATACCTTTTGGTTTTCTGGCTTTGCGACAAGCAAAGAACTGTCGATTTATTCCATTATTTAGACTAAAAAATAACTGTTATTATTGTGTGTAAATAGTTGCACAGAGTTGCAACTTGTGGCATTATATCTATGTGGGAATTTTAATTAATAACAAAAAAAAGGAGGTTGGTATGAGAGAGTTACCAAAGAATGTGGTGGTTGTTGATACTGAGCCTGTTTGGGTTAAGAACCCTTACACTGGTGCTGGTGTAATGCTTGATCCAGACGCGGTTGCGGTTTACGACTTTGTGAAAGGTTGTGAAATGTTCAGAGATTACGACAACGTAAGAAAGGGTTGCGACTGGTTCAAGAAACATGAGCCAGAGGCATATATGGTTTTATTAGACTAAGGAGGTGGCATGATGGATTATGGATTTGACCAAAAGGTAAAAGTAGAATTGACACTAGGCGAGGTATTTGAAATCGTTGGTCATTTAAAAGATGTGATCAAAGCTAATGGTGGCACAGATTATACTGACAACGATGTTGTTAATGCTTTCAATAAACTAAAAGATATAAATGGGGGTAAATAATGATTGATATTAAAAATGTTAATCCAGCCATGTTGGGAAAAGCTGTTGCTTTTGCTGGCAAGGGTGATTGGAGATATTACTTAAATGGTGTTTGGATTGTAAAAAGACCAGAGGGTGGTGTTTATATTGTGGCCACTAACGCACATATTATGTGTGTTTATGCTGATAAAAAAGCAGTGGTTGAGAATGACTTTGATCCAGTGATATTAAAATGTCACGATGATAAAAAAGATGGTAAGCCTGGTGGCAAGGTTAAAACTTTGTTTACTGATCTTAAAAAGGCCAACTGTGGTCTAGTTGACATTTATGAGATAGGCGGAAACTTAACGATTGACGGCAACGTGGTTGAAACAATAGACGGAAAAATACCAGATTGGAAACAAGTAATACCAAAGGTTGAGGATCTTAACTTGGATCAACAGTTTTACGATACCAAGTATTTAAAATTGTTAAATGAGTTTCCAACAAACAAGAAGTTCCCAAGCATGGCCTTTGTTGGTGGTGACAATCAAAAGGCTAGTGTTTGGACTAACGTGGACGGCTTGGTGTTGATAATGCCAATGAGGTGTGACATAGATATTAATACTGAAATACTTAAGGAGGTGGCGTAATGATTGACGCAAAAGTGACGGGATACTGGGGAGCTGGTATTCCGATCGACAAAGGAAGAGTGATCACTAATCATAACGACGGTTATGTGACGATCAAGTGGGACGATGGCAGAGAGGTTATGCACTTAGAGCACAATATAAGAGACGGTGCCTGGCATAACCACGATACGAAAAAGTATGGTTTAAGCGCTATCGGTATTTACTGGGGAGCTCACTTATATTAATAAAGATCTGATAACTCTACAGTCTGGATTCCTTCCAGGTTGTAGGGTTTAAAATCATCCTGCTCTTTACATCTGAGCAATAGTTCCAAGGCCTGTTCATTCCTAGCTTGTGCATAAGCAAGCGCCTCATCTGATAAACGATACACACCATAAGGATAAGGGAATTGTTTTTCCTGGGCCAAGAAGTTGAATCCGTCAGCTCGCAAGCCAGAGGCTCTACAGCCGTCAACATATAGTGCTGCTTGCATGTGATAGTTGAATCCATTAATCGCTTGTCTAAAGCCACGAGGTGAGGCGTCACGACATGTTTTAAGATCCCAAACGTCCTGGTTATCATACCAATCCAATCTGCATTTAAAGGGATGGCCGTGTAATTCAAAAACTAAAGTTAGCTCGGCCCTGTGATCTTCTTTAGGAATATAGTCGGCAACGACTTCTCGACGTTCCATACAAACGTCGTACATGTCCTGGGTGATCGCAGTCTTATCTTCAGCAGTGGCCATAAAATCTTCGTACTCAGCTTTACCAGCTTTGGTTCTGCGATCAAACTTTGGCATGATCACAAACTCTTCATCAAACTTATGATGTTCCAGAAACACCGTATGTTGCACTCGGCCCTCCAGGAGTGCTGGAGTCTGGACCATTTCTTTTCTATTCTTCCAGCTGTACGGGCATTTTATGACCGCGGTAAGATCGTGAGATCTAAAGGCTGGTATTTCTGCATACTCTTCATAAGGTATGTCTTCATATATTCCTGGTTTCATTGTCGCTCCTTAAAATAAATGTTCGTCTTTGGTTAGCTCAGTCATTATCAAACTATAGCCGACCAGATCATCTGCTGAATCCTCATGCCCTGGATTGTTGACAATACGGCATGATTTAAACGCGATCATCATAGCGCAGCATTGCGACGGTGTTAGTTCCATGCCAAGCAGTGCGCTCCAAGTTTTGGACAGCTGATTAAAGAAGGCCTCTGGACTATTGTAGGCATTGCCTTTGATGTCCAGGAGGTCTGCTATTTCGTTTGCTTTGTCTTTATACATAATATGAGTTGATGGGTAGCTGTCTCAACCTTTTAGGGGGGGTTAAGATCGTGAGAAGTACGGAGGTGCTACCCATCAAAAATTGTTAAAAGGGAATGTCGTCTTCGGTGATAGTTTTCTTCTCGTCGTCGTCAAAACCAGGACTATTCATTTCCGCTGCTGCTTGATCATTCAATGCAGATAAGTTTTCAGACTCAGATGTATCTGTAGAATTGCCGACTGCTGCTTTGTATTCATAACTGGATTCAATATCCGTTTGTTGCCAAGGCGGTAGTGAATCAAAGATGTCACACATAGCTTTGGTTTCTGGTGAAGACTTGCCTTTGTATTCGTCACAATATAGATCCATGTCAAACGATTGTTTGTCATTAAATGTTTCTACAACCTGGATCCCACCGTCTGGTCTTTGCAGGTTCATAATCTTTGGATTACCACCTTCTGAAAATTCAGTCGGTGCTGTATGGCCAACTTCTATTCTGGCCGTACAACCAAGCAGTTTACTTATATCAAAACCTCCCAGTTCTTCTTCAGTAAAACTTTTACCTCTCCAGCTCTCTAGATCCTTTCTGAGAGCAGCTGCCTCAAATAAGGATGCAGTGTAAGTCCTAGATACAGCAAAGGGCCTGTCGTCTTGCATCTTACATTCATTGGTTTCTGGATCCAGGGCCTTGGTGATTTCAAAAGTTATATGGACTCTGGTCTTTTTACTTTTGACACCTTTGTATTCTTGGTCTGTTGTTCCCAGATCAATGATACGAAAACAGGTACCTAAATAGATACCCTTTTGTAATTTTGGTAAGCTATCGCCGCTACCGTCGCTACTAATTGTTAAACTCATAATATATTTTCCTCCGAGTGTTTGCAAATTATCATAAACTTGGGTAATATTCTATACACTTTTACAAAAGATGTAAACAACAAAAAACAAGGATGATTGATGTCATTAAAAATAAAGCGACCACATAATAAAAATTTTGCAACCCCATTTACAAAAGATTACACATCACAATTTAAAGATTTCTTAGCCAACAATGGCTATGAACCAGATCCCAATAAGGGATTGGTTACCGATGGCTCTATTGGTCGAGCTTACATCAACATTGGTAATCAAAGGAAGCTGGTGGGTTGGTATCAAGCCTGGTTAGATCAAAGTCTACCTTACGGCAGGATTGGGGATTATCGTGTCAGCACGGACCAACCCACAGCGACTTGGAAGCCAGAGAATAGTAAGAAGTATCGTATGACCAAAGAGCAGAAGGCGGAGATCGAAGAGTTAAGACGCGCCGCTGAGGTTAAGACAGCTGAAAAATATACGCAGGCCGCAGAGCGTTCGCAGTCTATCTGGGCAGGGTGTGAGGATGTAGTTAAACATGAATACCTGGAGCGCAAGCAAGTCTTGTCTTACGGCCTTAAAAAAGATAAACATGACAACCTGGTTATACCTTTAAAAGATAAGCAGGGCACTATCGTTGGTCTACAGTTTATCGCGGGCGATGGATCTAAGCGTTTTCTTACTGGTTCTAAAAAAAGCGGTAGCTTTTTTCTTCTCGGCAGAGAGATCTTCAATAGCACAGATACACTCAATTATGCAGAAGGCTATGCCACTGCTGCATCTATATACGCTGACCGCTCACAGCCAGTGGTCGTGGCGTTTGATGCCTATAACTTATCGCCTGTCGCAGAGGTGATGTACGAGTATTTTCCCAATCACAAACACGTCTTTGTCGCTGATAACGATGATAGTAAAACAGGTGAGAAGGAGGCAATGAAAGCGGCAGCTTATATCAATAAAAAAGGCGGATACGCCGAAGTCCAGATGCCAGAAACGAAAGGCGATTACAACGACCATAAAAACGAAGTTGCTGTCGTCGAAGGCGAGGTGGTCCTGCAAAAGTTAGATGTGCCAGTAGAGTATGACTTTGTGCGATCAGCAAGCGGACGCTTCTTGAACACGAAAGACAATATTGGCGGGGTGTTGAAAACACATAACGTGGATGTTCGCTATAACGTCATCAAAAAGAAGATGGAGATTGACATACCAGAAATGAAATTTATTGCAGATATGCACGAGGAGGCCAGTCTCATTGAGATCGAAGATCGTTGTATCAATATGGGGATCCCACACACTAAGGTGCGCGACTATCTCAAAGTATTAGCCAGGGAATATAATCCCGTCAAAGAATGGATCGACTCGGTCCCTTGGGATGGCCAGGACAGACTCCCAGACTTTTTAAATTCGCTGACTACAGAGGAATCGGCGCAGCTGAGAGATATGTTACTTAAGAAATGGTTAATCAGCTGTGTAGCAGCGGCCTATGAAACAAATGGCGTTGAACTCGAGGGCATCCTCGTTTTGCAGGGCGCACAAGGACTCGGTAAAACCTTATGGTTCAAGCGCCTATGTGATTACAATAAAGGTTGGCTCTTAGAGGGTGCAACGCTTAACCCTTCTGACAAGGACTCTGTGAAGAGAGCGGTTAGTCATTGGATTGTAGAGTTAGGCGAGATCGAGTCTACCTTTAAGAAGTCCGACATAGATCAGCTTAAAGCATTTGTGACGGCGAAGACGGATGAGCTGAGGCTACCCTATGATCGGGCGTTTACGACCTATCAGCGCAGGACAGCGTTTTACGCTTCTGTCAATGCACGCGAGTTTTTGACGGACACCTCGGGCAATAGAAGATTCTGGGTACTCGCAGTCAGAGATATTAATGTCAATCACGGTGTCAACATGCAACAGCTCTGGGCGCAAATTAAAGACACCTTGTATGTGCCAGGACAAAAGAACTGGTTTCTATCACCAGACGAGCGTGAGCTCTTGCAAGATAGCAATGAGCAATATCGTACGCAGTCTAGTGTAGAAGATTTAATACTTGAACATGTTAACTTTGGTAGCGACGATACCAAGCCTGTGCAAATGACAAAGCTCTTGCGCGATCTTGGGATTAAGTCACCGAGGATGCCAGACTTCAAAGAAGCGGCCCGTGTCTTACACGGCAAGGGCATCGAGCCTAGAAGATCTAATGGCAGGAAGATCTATGATCTGGATTACTGCCCAGCTGAGGGTGACACATATACAGATTACGCGAGTAAGTTCAATGATTAAGCAAATGAAAAAAATAGGCAACGCAACATTGTATTGTGCTGATTGTAAAGATGTCTTGCCTTTACTAAAAGACATAGACGCTTGTGTAACAGATCCGCCATACGGCCTATCGTTCATGGGCAAGCAGTGGGATTATGATGTGCCTAGTGTAGATATATGGACGCAAGTGCATGATGTATTAAAACCTGGTTCTCACCTGCTATCATTTTTTGGCTCTCGCACTTATCATCGAGGCGCTATTCCTATAGAGGACGCAGGTTTTGAGATACGAGATCAGTTGATGTGGCTCTATGGCAGTGGCTTTCCTAAGTCGCATAATATAGGAAAAGCGGTGGATAAAATTGGTGGTAAGAGTTTGAAGTGGTTTATTGACTATGTTATTTCACACGCTGAAATGAAAGGTATATCAAAAAATGATTTGACCATGTTATTCCCTAGCAAAAATGGCAATCCTACTGGTTGGTTGTGGAATAAAGCCAGTGGCAACCAAGGTCTAACAGTAGAGCAGTTTAATAAAATTAAAACTTTTCTTAGACTACCCTTTCAAACTTTAGAAGAATGTGAAAGAGAAATTGTTGGTAAAAAACCTAGCGGATTAGGAAGTGGCAAAACTTATGCTTTTGCAGATAACAACATAAACGCAGAGAGACAAATAGACGTGACCAAAGGCGATAGCAAATGGGAGGGTTGGGGTACAGCACTTAAGCCAGCACATGAGCCTATTGTCATGGCGAGAAAACGATTTGCAGGCAGTGTAGCTGAAAATGTGCTACAGCACGGCACGGGTGGTATAAACATAGATGAGTGTAGGGTTGGCACAGAAAAACTTGATACCTCTAAAAATAGAAGAAAACAAAGCTCGCAAAAGAAAACTGTGTTTAAGTCTGGTTTTGACAATAAGCCTGGAGGTGAAATAGTTGAGGGCAGATTTCCAGCCAACGTCATGCACGATGGTTCTGAGGTGGTTGGCGACATTTTTCCTGGTAATTCGAGTGGTTTTTTTTATTCTCCGAAAGCAAGCAAGAAAGATAAAGACGAAGGCAATGAACACCCAACAGTCAAGCCAACGGAGTTAATGCGTTATCTGTGTCGCCTGGTCACACCGAAAGGTGGGGTGATAGTTGATCCATTTATGGGTAGTGGTAGCACTGGTAAGGCGGCAATAGCCGAAGGCTTTGGTTTTGTTGGTATTGAAATGGATGAGGATTATTTTGAGATAGCATGTGCCAGAATTGAAGCAGCTTACAAACAGAAATCACGAGAGTTATTTTAATGATTGAGGTTATAAAAGAGATCATTTGCGTATCAGCTATTACCTTTTTTACGGTGCTGGCCGCATCGATTGTATTAGTCGGCGTGGCGGTTTTGATTGCAGATAGGAACATAAATGGCAAATAAAGGCGAAAAAGGGTATAGCAAAGGGTATAGTAAAATTTACTATGCACTGCCTCAATCCCTTGCTACTACTGGCTTTACTATATATAAGGGTATAGTGTATATATATATATTATTATTAGTATTGGCTATAAGAATGGCCTCTTACGCGTTACAGAATAGGTATAATAGAACAGCTATACACTCTACACTCTACACTGGTTTACAATAGGAGAGATTATGCCCAGAAAGAAAAAGGAAGATCAGAAGATCACGAACGCTCCGACTCAGTTTGAGAAAGATGACGAACACGGGTTGACTGAAATGCAGGCCAGCTTTGTGTGGCATTACACCGAAGGTGCATGTGGTATGACAGAGGCTGCCAGAAAAGCTGGGTATCAGTTTCCAAGCGCAAGCGCAGGCAAGCTGCTCAATGGCAAGAACTTTCCGAACGTGGTTAAGGCCATTCGGATTAAGCAAGATGAATTGGCAGAGAAGTATGCGATCACCCCGCAAAAGACTGGCACGATGTTGTGGAAGGTAATGGAAAGCGCCTACGAAAATGGCCAGTTCAATGCAGCGGTGTCAGCAATTAAAGAGCTCAATCAGCTCGCTGGTTTATCGGTCAGCAGATCCCAGAACATAAACATCAACGCTAACCTGGAGAAGATGTCCAGGGATCAAATCAAAGAGCGACTCGGACAATTGCTCGGCGCAAATATAGACGACTATTCTCCCAAGGATAAATAAATGTCTAGCTATGTTTTCAGCGCCTCCCGCTGGAAACCTCAGAATTTCAAAAAAATTAAGACATTCTCGTAAGTCATTGATATACCGTGCTTTTTTGCGTATATATACATGTACTCTTTTGTGCAACTATGTGCAACTTGTGAGCACAATAGCAACAGGAGTCCCTTGGACCTGGTTTTTTACAGGGAAATCGCATTATTTGAAACCCCTACACCCCCAAATGCTGGCGACGACATGAGTTGCGTATTTTAACTAAGTTAGATACATTGAATCACCAGAAAAACTCAAGGCAAAAAAATTTTGTGAAAAAAATTTTGCAATGCAAAATATCCCTGGCCCTTCAACTTTTTTATATAATGCCTATGTGCTAAAATTTTTTACATGGCTGAAAGAAAGACAATCCAGGATCGTATTAGGGAAAGTGATTTATCTGCGTTTTCATCCATTGGTAGTCCGCTACCAGGCACAGGTGTTAGATATGATATGGATAATCAATCAACGCTCACTCCAGCACAAACCGCCTACTTAGCATCTGTCTTTGCACCTGGAGCTGGTATTACCGATGCTGCTGGTAATTTTCCTGCCTTCCCTGGCAGCGATGTTCCGCTTGAAGAGGCATTTTCTGGAGATCCTATGCCGAGCATGGCTGAAAACATACAAGCAGGAGGTATTGACAGATATTTGTATGCGCCTTTGCAGGGTTTGGGTGTTTTGGGTGATGCAGCTTACGGAATACCTTTTGTAGGAGCGGGTATTGGCGGGTTGCTTAAGGCTCCAGGAGCTCTTGCGACTGTTGCATTGGGTATTTCAAAAGCAGGTAAAGGCTCAAAAGCAGTCGATAAAGGCGTAGGATCCCTAGATCAGCCAAAAGACATGATGTTTGTGCATAACACCTCTGAGGATGCTATAAAAAGTTTTGATGCAATGGGAGGAATCCCGTCTCCAAGTTTAGCGGTTCAACCTACAGATGTGCCACTTAAGGGATTTGGCGACATCCAACTGATTGCCAAGCCAAAAAATTTCGATCCTGCTGTAGATCCGCGAAACGCGGTTTACTCTGCCGATGCTTATACACCCAGAGCGCCGAAAAAGATACGCCTGGCAAAAGAAGGAGCTGAGTGGGACATTATTAGGGATTACAAAGAGCTTGCTGATAAATACGGCCAAAGCGAGATACTTGAGCGTGGTCATATTGCTTTACACAATTTGCAAAAAAATAATTTCAGTCGCCCACAAGACCGCTTAGATGAACTTGACGGATTTTTTGATACAAACCTAACAAAAATAAAATTTTTAGAAGATACAGGCAGAAACGTAGATGATTTTTTAGAAGGACCAAAAAGTCTTGGCCTAATTGAATTTGAGGCAAGTGCGGCAGCATTAAATCCAAATTCAATTTTATTTAAAAGCGCAAGCAAATCAGATGAATTTGCACTTACCAGAGAGTTTCGTGATTGGGTAGCAAAAGAAAAAGACAAATATCTTAGCCAAGATGGAGTTTTTCAATACTTTGATGATTTTGAAGAAACTATGGTTACAAAACCTTACACCCTGGAAAATGCAACTCGCAACATGATCGAAGAAACTCAGCGTGGCGGTGAAGCTGCCAGCAGCTTTTATGGCCCAGCTGTATTGCGAGCACTTATGTCTGAAAAAATGACAGATTTACCAGACATAAAAAGCCAAAGATCCAGAATAGAAAATAATCCTGCTGCCTCTGCCCTAGATGAAAATATTGAAGATGTTTTTACGGAAGTTACAGGATTTGAAAGTCCTAATAGTTTTGCCACAAACATTATGAATGATGTCGGTATGGCTTTAGAAGAAGGTAAAGATATTGCTACTGCTACTAGCCAAGCCATAGATTACGCAGGTAATCTTGGTCCTGTAAAAAAAGACAAAATGTTAAATGGTATCTTAGATGCTTTCAAAAAAAACGCTGCACGAAATGTAGAGTATCTGGAAGCCAAACCTATGCGATCTGTTGGCTTTGACGAATTTGCTGGCGCAATAGTACCTCCGAAAACCAGCAAAGAAGTAATTGATATTCTGGAAAATCGAGGACTTAAAGTAATTAAGAATGATCCAGAAACCGATTTTATGAAAACTAAAGCCAGGCAGGAATTTAAAGACCAGATG
>Ga0208159_1000322_pt1 | contig 19858 bp, 29 predicted proteins | sample 9_EtaG_FD_184082 | JGI IMG/M metagenome (GOLD analysis project Ga0208159, IMG submission 184082) | Marine viral communities from the Subarctic Pacific Ocean - 9_ETSP_OMZ_AT15188 metaG (SPAdes) (version 2) | ecosystem: Environmental > Aquatic > Marine > Oceanic | place: Pacific Ocean | collected... | reverse complement strand
CGCAGAGGCCCACTAGCTGCACCTACTGATGCGACTAAGTTTTTTAGTGTTTCAAGTGGTTTGAACGCAAGCACAGATGGCAATACATTTAATACCAATTTTCCAGTAGATATGCATATTTACAATAGCAGAGAATCAGGATCGCATAATTATGTTCTTGATAGAATGCGTGGCGAAGGTCAAATGTTTAGAACCGACAACCAAGATGCAGAAGTCCATCAAAACTATAACGATCAATTTGATCACATGGATGGTATGCATACGTCAACTGCTTTTAATTATAGTACTTGGATAGGTTGGTCTTGGCGGAGAGCACCTAGTTATTTTGATGTAGTTGCATATGTCGGTAATAATAGTGTAAGAAATATAAATCATAACCTTGGCGTTGTGCCTGAAATGATATGGCTTAAATGTCGTGAAGGGCCACAGGGTACTGGAGCAGCATATTGGTGTGTTTACCATAAAGATTTAGATGCAAGTGCGCCAGAAGATAAATCTATATATTTAGATGGAAGTGGTGGTGCATTTGACTTTTCAAATTATTGGAATGACACAGCACCCACATCCACTGTTTTTACCACAGGATTTAGTAATGGAAACGATAATAATGCAAACGGTAACAACTATATGGCCTATCTTTTCGCTACCGCAGCAGGGGTGTCTAAGGTGGGGAGTTATACTGGTGACGGAACAGACGGAAAACAAATAGAATGTGGTTTTTCATCAGGTGCTAGGTTTGTGCTTATTAAACGTAGTGATGGAACTGGGAATTGGATGGTTTTTGATAGTGTTAGAGGTATTGTCTCAGGAAATGACCCTTTTTTAAAACTAAATGCAACCAGTGCAGAAACGACTACTGATGATAAGCTAGACCCATATAGCGGGGGTTTTATAATAAACCACAGTGGGGCAAGTATTAACAATTCTGGCGATAAATACATCTTCTACGCAATCGCATAGAGTGATCAAGATAACAAATCAACTGACGAAAGGAGTATCAACTGATGTCAGAATACAGAGAAAGAACAACAGGCGAAGTTAAATCTCAAGGGCAATGGAGAGCAGCATTTCCGCAAATGTCATTGCCTAGAGTATGGGGCGCAAATGTTTGTGACGCTATGAACATAGACCCAGTACTGGCAAGCCCAGCCGCTACAGTAGGCGCATATCAATACAGCGCAAGAGATGGCGTTGAGCAAGACAGCAACGGTAATTGGGTTGAGAAGTATGTCGCAAAGGATATGTTTGCTGATACCACAGATGAAGATGGCAAGAAAACCACCAAGGCAGAGCATGAAGCTGCATATCAAGCTACACTAGATGCTAAAACTGCAGAAGGTCACAGAGCCACAAGAGATGCCAAGCTTGCAGAGACAGACTTCTACGCATTGTCAGACGTTACAATGTCTAGCGAAATGACCACGTATCGCCAAGCCTTGCGAGACATAACGGGGCATGACAACTGGCCCAACTTGGGTGATGACGATTGGCCTACGAAACCTTAATGGGGGAGACATGGTAGATGCCTTTAATACCCCTACAGATACCAAAAGGAGTGTATCGCAACGGCACTGAGTATATGGCTCAAGGCAGGTGGCGTGACGCAAACCTAGTCAGATGGCATGAAGATGCTTTGCGTCCTATCGGTGGCTGGCAAGAGCGTGGCACAGTAGATTTTAGCGGAACAGTAAGAGGCATGCTTGCTTGGGAAGATAACTCAGGCAATCGGTATGTTGCTGCAGGAATGCATAACGCGCTAAAGGTAATGACTGCTGGCAATACCATATATGATATAACGCCCACTTCTGGTTTTACTGCAGGTAGAGTAACCGCCTCAACCAACGCAGGTTTTGGTGGTGGCACGTATGGCAATGAGTATTACGGCACACCACGTTCTGATACTGGTGTTATCCAAACAGCAACAACTTGGTCACTGGATAACTGGGGTGAGTATTTACTAGCTTGCTCTACAGATGACGGTAAGATTTTGGAATGGCAGCTAGGATCAGGCGCAGATGCTGCAGCGTTATCTAATGCGCCAACCAGCAATACTGCTATGATGGTAACTGAAGAAAGGTTTGTGTTTGCATTAGGTGCAGGCGGCAACCCAAGAAAAGTTCAGTTTTCAGATAGAGAAGATAATACAGTGTGGGCAGCAGCAGCGACTAATCAGGCTGGTGATATTGAGCTACAGACAAATGGCACAATCTTGGCTGGGCTTAGAACCAGAGGCCAAGCGCTTATTTTAACAGACCAAGATGCACATACAGCAACATATCAAGGGCCACCCTTTGTATATGGCTTTGAGCGCGTTGGTACTTCTTGCGGATTAATCGCACCCAAAGCAGCAGCTTCTATTGACGCTGGCGTTATCTGGATGGGGCGCAGAAGTTTCTTTATTTACTCAGGTGGTGCTGTAACAGAAATACCATGCGAAGTTGGTGATTATTTATTTAGTGATATGAACAATGATCAACGCAGTAAGATAGCTGCTGTGCCAAATTCACAATGGAATGAAATATGGTGGTTTTACCCTAGCAGCGGCTCAACAGAATGTGACCGTTATGTTGTGTACGACTATGTAGAAAACATATGGACTATAGGTCAGTTAGATAGAACATCTGGCGTAGATAGTGGTGTGTTTAGAGAACCGCTATGGGTTGACGCTGATGGAGATGTTTTTGAGCATGAGATTGGTCATAGCTATAGTGGCGGCACACCATTTGCAGAAACTGGCCCGATTGCCATAGGTGCAGGTGACAGGCTAATGCGTGTAACTAGCCTAATCCCTGATGAGAAAACGCAAGGTGACGTAACGGCAAAGTTTAAAACAAGGTTTCATCCAAACGCAAGCGAGACAGAGCATGGACCGTTTACCATGTCTAATCCTACAGATGTTCGCTTTACTGGTAGGCAAGTAAGGATGCGCATTGAGGGTGCAAGAAGTGCAGATTGGCGTGTTGGAATTATGCGAATAAATGCCAAAGCTGGTGGGCGCAGATGAGGGTTATCCCACCAATCACGCAAAACCTATCGCAGTGGGGTGAGAATCTAAGGCGTTATCTTGCAAGCGCTCTTAACCAGCTAGACGCAAAAGACGCTAGCTCTGTAGCTGCAGAGGATGGTGTTTTGCTTTGGGACAGAACAAAGAAGTATGTTGTTGTTTCTTCTGCAAATGCATTTCGGCAAGTTGCAACACAACAACCAGCACCAGCTTCAAGTGTCGGTGCTGCTGGGGATGTTGCTAATATGATCGCTTGGGATACAAATTATATATATATTTGCACAGGTTCACATGATGGTTCTACAGCTATTTGGAAGCGCGTTGCGCTAAGTACGTTTTAGTTAAATGAATGATATGTCACACATAAGCGAGATAGATAGATGCCAGCCTTGGATAGAGGCTGCACTGGAGTATTCTGGCGGCACACACAGCCTTTCTGATGTGATTGAGGGTATTACTTCTGGCAAGATGCAGTTGTGGCCTGCGCCAAAGGGGTGCATAGTAACAGAAATTGTGGTATATCCTAGAAAAAAGATGTTAAATGTGTTTTTAGGTGGTGGTGAGCTAGATCAGCTTTTGGATATGCACAAAGATGTGATAGCATGGTCTAAAGCACAAGGATGCGAAGCTATAACGATAACAGGACGTTTTGGATGGAAGAAACCTTTAAAAGCACACGGTTGGAAACCAATGCATGCGTCGTTTATTAAGGAGATTGGATAATGTCAGGCGGTAAAGGCGGATCAACAACTTCAACAGTTGAAGTGCCACAGTACATTGAAGATGCTGCTAAAGAAAATCTAGCTAGGGCGCAGAGAATAAGTCAAATAGGGTATGTGCCTTATTACGGTCCTGATGTTGCAGCGTTTTCTCCACAACAAGAAGCAGCATTTGCTGGAACACAGCAGTTAGCTGGCGCATTTGGCGCACCAACAGCCGCCAATATTGGCGTGCCTGCGCCACAAACCTTTGCAGGTGGCACAAGGGGCTATTCATCTGCACCTATGTTTGAGCAAGCGCAGTTTGAATTAGGACAGCGCAGACCAGCCCAAAAAGCATTTATTGACTCGCTGTTTATTGACCCCTACTCAGGTGCTTATGGTAGCGGTGCTTATGTTCCCCCACCTATCGTGATAGATGATGGAATCATTGATACTGGCACGGGAACAGGTACTGGCACGGGAACAGGTACTGGCACAGGTACAGGCACAGGCACAGGTACTGGCACGGGAACAGGTACTGGCACAGGTATCTCAACTGTTACAGATGAAGGCGTTAGGGTTGTTGACTTAGGCGGTACTGATTTTGCAATAGGCGGCACAGCGTTAGATTTAGCTGGTCAGCCCATAGATTCTTTAACAGACCAAGAATTAAAATATTTAGCAGACTTGGGCTTAGCTGGGACTGTAGATTTTGGTCTTAATGATGGAACAACTTTTGTTCCTACTGGATTTGATATGAGCGAACAAGATGCATTAAGAAGCAGAATTGAGGCAATTAGGGCATTAGAATCAGAAAGAAATAGAGAAAGAGCAAGCGGATATGGGGAGCAGGCCGCTTCCACAGGTCAGTCAGTTGCCGATGTTGCAAGGGCTGTAGAGGCAGAAAGAGATCAACGATTTGGGGTAACAAGAGGCGGCACGGCAACTCAATATGCAGGTGGTGGCATAGCTGATTACTATGATCCAAGAGCAGGTGCATTTGGTCAGGCAACTGCAACTGACATAGGTGAGGGAAGTTTTGCAGCAGATTTAACGCGCAGCCTCACTGACCCTAACTATAACCCAGAAGGGACTGTGCTGAGTCGTGCGTTAGGTGATATTTCTTTTGGAAATATATTTGGTCAACCTAGCCAGCAAGCGCAAAATAGATATATTGAAGAAGTGCGTCAGAGGCAAGTAGCGTCTGATAATGCTGCACAAAGAAGGGAAGGTGAGTTAGCAGGCTTAATACAATCAGTTGGCGGTCAGGCACTGCTAGACACTGGCACGCAACTAGCTGGGGATCAGACAATGGCGCTAGAAAGGCAGTTTGGCACGTTGACCACTTCACAGGTGGCAGATCAGGCTAATTTGGAGCAGAAAAGCATACCCCTTCAAAAAGAAGGTATGAAAGCCACGCGCAAGGTTTTAGATAAGGCGGCGCAAGAAGGTAACTTGGGTGCTTACGTAGACAGCTTTTTGGAAAAGTATCCAAACCTTGAACGGTTTCAAGAAAAAACGAAAATAAGTTCCTCAATTCTTAAAGATATAGAAAAAATCGCAGCAGCGAAAGGATAGTAAAATGGGCGCAGCAGCACCAGCACCAACAATGGCAGCACAACCTGCAATGCAAGCAGGCGCAACATATCAACCTATGCCAATGCAGCCACAGCAGGGCTTTAATGTAAACCAAGCAGCAGCAGGGGCATTGCAAGGTGCATTAGGTGGTACGCAAAGAGCAATGCAAGCACCTCTTAATGTTGGTGCGTTTATGAACCCATACACAAGCCAAGTTATTGATAGAACTCAGCAAGACATAGAAAGGCAGCGTCAGTTAGCATCTCAGCAGCTAGGTGCAAGAGCAACCCAAGCAGGCGCGTTTGGCGGCTCAAGGCAGGGCGTAGCAGAGGGTGTGCTTGCAGGTGAGTTTGGTAGAATGGGTGCAGATGTTGCGGCGCAACAACGTGCTGCTGGATTTAATACTGCACTAGATGCTGCAATGCGTGATCGCGCTGCGCGTACTGGTGCTGCAGGTCAGTTAGGTCAGCTTGGTGGTCAAGCATTTGGCATTAGCAGAGATATATCACAACAACAAATGCAGCAGGGTTTAATGCAACAAGCGCTTAACCAGCAGCTTATAGATGCTGCAAGGCAGCAATATTTAGGCTACACAGGATCACCAATGGCCTCACTAACTGCGCCACTTGCTGCACTTGGCGTTGTGCCTAATCAATCTACAACGACACAATCAAGGCAGCTAGGCTTGTTTGATTATCTTAAATTACCGTTTATGGCGGCTGGAATGGGGTGATAGAAATGGCAATACCACCAAAAAACTTAAGTTTCAGCCCAGAAGATTTAGCAGGTCAGGAACGCAAAGCAAAAAGACAGGACCAAGCAGGTGCTTTTGCAAGCTGGCTTAACAGCATGACTATACGCCCAGACCCTAACTTACCTGCACAGCTACAGGCTGCTAGGGGTGAGAGGGTAGAGAATCTACGCAAAAACCGCACAGTTAATATGCTAGAGCAAGCTGGGCAAACTGAGTTAGCTAACTTGGTCAAAGCTGGCACACTAGATGCAAAATCTGCAGCGTCACAGATGTTTACTCTTGCCGCACAGGAGAGACAGTTTGAGCAGCAAAAGGAGTTGCTTGCATTAAAAACTCCTAAAAAAAGTGTGGCTGAAACTAAAGTCGATGGGTTAGTTCAAACAGGCGTTCCAAGAGAAATTGCTACTGGTATTGTTTATGGAAGATTTAAAGCGGTTACTGATCCTGTATCTGGAAAAACTAATCTTTTTGATTTGGCAAGTGGCTCTATAATTTCTCAAGATTTACCGCAGGCAGCAATAGACGCAACAAAAGATGAGCCGTCACAAGATGGAGCCTTTGAAGGTTTAGACCCATCTGCTTCCCTTGGAATGTCAGGTTGGGCTAAAAGTGTTTCAAATATGGTGACTGACGCAATAGGTTTAGGTCAAAAATTTCCAAAGGCTGGGGAAGCAGAGGCAGCTTTAGAAAACTTACAAGCAAGAATAACAATTATGGCTGGTGTTGATATTGCTGGCAAGCCTTCAAACTTTACAAGACAAGAAATTAAAGACAAATTAACCGTTAGTCCTTCTGAATTTTCAACTGGACCTGAGCGTGCGCTTCAAAAAACTCGCAACACGGTAAGGCTTTTAGAAGAAACTTTTGAAGCCGCGCAGCTTTCTGCAAAAGGTGAGAATAATGCATCTGTGCAGCAACAAAAAGATGCTAGAGCACAGCTTCCAACTTTAACTGGTTTGTTAAGAGATTATAGATCGCTGCAAGACGCGCTAGAAAAAAGTGTAGGAGGCTCAGCGCCTTCAGGTTTGGTTACTGTTTCTCCAGAACAGCAAAGCTTAATTAACAAGTATTATCAAGAAAACATGCTACCTTCACCAGACTAGGAAGTTAAAGAATGGCAAATGTAAGTTTTAATCAAGTTATGCAGGCTTTAAGAGCAGCCGATGCTGCTGGCAATACAGAGGATGCCGCAGAGCTTGCTAAAATTGCTGCTTCATTTAACGCGTCTACACAAGCTCAAGTAAGTCAGCAGACTGGACCTAGTTTTAAATCAATTATGGGCCAAATAAATAAAGAGATTGCGGAAGGCGCTGGCGGTCTTATAGATTTTTTAAATCCATTTGACCCTATTACTGGTTCTGCAGTTGATGGTCTTAAATCAGCAATGCGTGCTGGTGGCATTGACGTTGCAGAAAGGGAAGCTCAGGGAAGGGCTGAGAGGGCTGCAGCAGGTTTGGGTCAGGCTGCTTCCGCAGTCATTCCTGTTGCAAAAGGCGCTCAAGCTCTACAACAAGCTGGTGGTCTTATTGGTAGAGTTGCAAGGCAAGTTGCGCCATCTTTAGCCACAACTGGTGGCGTAGCAGCAGAGCTTTCTGCTGGTGCTGGAGCGGGAGCGGCACAAGCGGAAGCAGAGCGCAGAGGGTATGGTGAAACCGCACAACAAGTGGCTGGAGTTTTCGGTGGGTTAGGAACTGGTGTTATTCCACAAGCCTCAAGATTAGCTGCACAAGGCGTTGGTCGTGTGAGTGAGGTTTTGCCTATTCGTCAGGCTGGCAGGGCTGTCTTAGGTCAAATAGCTCCGTTTACAGAGGCAGGTGGCACACGGTTAGCCTCACAGCGTTTTCAAGAAATAGCTGGTGGGAAAGAAAGAGCTGCTATTATTGCAGAGCAAATGGGCAGAGAGACTGAGCTTGGTTTAAGCCCAGCCCAAATGACAGGTGAAGAAAATTTAATTCGTGCTGAGCGCAAGGCAATGGAAAGTGATCCGTCTTTAGCTGCAAGAATAGAAGCACAAAGGATACAATCTGAAGCAACAGCAAGGAGTGATCTTCAGCAAGATGGGTCTGTAGAGGCAGCCCAATCTTTTCTGCAAAATAGAATTGCGTCCTTTGAAAATACTTTAAACAATTTTGTAAAAGCAGCACAAACTTCTGCTGAAAAAAAGGTTGTTGCAGGTAATGTAGATGACGCAGAAGCAAGCATAATTTTAGGGGAAGAATTGAGAAAGGCAAAACAGGCTGCTAGAAGGCAAGAAAAGCAATATTGGAATAGCATACCGCAGCAGGCTGAAATTGAGGTTCCCCAAACATCTGCTTTAGTTTTGGGGCAAAGAAAAAAACTTGGTGAGTTTTTTAAAGGCGATATACCCGATCAAGTTAATTCTTTTAGAAAAAAATATGCAAAAAAAGATAGACCTATAAAAGTAAAAGACCTCAATTCTTTATATTCAAAGCTTAGAAGCGTGCAAAGAGATGCTGTATCTGGTATAAACCCAAATTCTAATCAGGCGAGGTTGGCTGGTGAGGTTGCCGAAACTATTTTAAAAGATTTAGATTCAATAAGCCCACAAGGTGAAATTGGAAGGGCTATTTTTGACGCAAGAAGTTTTAGTAAGCAATATCACGATAAGTTTAGCAAAGGCACTGTTGGTGATTTGTTGCAAAAAAAATCAACTGGAGAATACAAAACAGATATAGAATTAACTCTCGATAAATCTATTGGAAAAACAGGAATAAGGGGAGCGTTAGCAAGTAGAGATATAGACAGAGCGCTTGCAGACTCTGAAGGAATTACTGAGGCGCAAAATATAACCGCAAATTATTTAAGAAATAAATTTAATCAGCAGGCATTTATTGATGATAAATTTACTCCATCAAGGGCACAGACTTTTTTAAGAAACAGTGGGCCTGTTTTAGACAGGTTTCCTGTTGTTAAAACAGAAATAGAAGATGCAATAAGCGCTCAAAAGAAAATTACTGCAGTTGAGAAAAAAATAGCTCCAATATCTAAACAGGTAAAAGACAGCACTACTTTTCAATTTGCCTCTCAAAACCCAGAAAGGGCATTAAACTCTATTATACAGTCGGCTAATCCTCAAAAAGCTATGGCTGCATTAGTTCGTTCTGCAAAAAAAGACAACACAGGGCAAGCGCTTGCAGGGGTTAAAAAGGCTCTGTCTGAAAAAATTATTAACAACTCACTTGTAAAATTAAGGACGCCAAGAGTTGAGGGTGGGCCTACTGCAGAGTTGAGCGGCGCAAGGTTAGAAGATGTGCTGAATGATAAAACGCTTAGCTCAATGATAAAAGAAGTTTATACTCAACCAGAAATCAATAGAATTAGAGTTATATCAAATGAGCTTAAAAAGTTAGATATTGCAAGAGTTCGCGGTGATGTGCAGGGAGCACTTGATCCGTTTAAGCCAAACTCCGTAATTACGGTTTTAGCCCGTGTTATTGGTGCTAGGTTAGGTTCAAGAATAGGTGGCGTAAGCGCTGGTGGACAACTTCAAAGCGCCCAGATAGGTTCTTCAAGATTTTTACAATTTGTAGAAAGATTAACTGGCGATAAGGCTCAAGAAATTATGTTGAAAGCATTAGAAGATAAAGAGTTGTTTAGGACTTTATTGTTAAATCCAACAAATCCAAAGAATTTTGATAGAATAGATCGATCAATAGCACCATACTTAGCTGGCACAGCGATGGCAACTCAGGAGCAATAACATGCAGCCACAAGAAAAAAGTAGACGCGAGATAGAGGCAATCCTACAGGATGCTATTGCACAGGCTGTAGACTTTGTTGAGAGCGAGATTACGCAAGATAGAATTAAGGCACAGCGCTACTTTGATGGTGAGGTAGACATTGGCTATGAGGATGGCAGAAGTAAGTGTGTTAGCACCAAAGTTAGAGATGTAGTTCGCGCAGTTAAGCCTAGCTTGATGAGAGTGTTTATGTCTACCAGCAGGCCAGTGGAGTTTGTGCCACGTGGTCCAGAAGATGTAGCTATGGCAGATCAGGCTACAGAATACATGCATTACGTGTTTAACCAGAATGACGGGTATCGCGTGCTAAACGATGCATTTCACGATGCGCTGGTGAAGAAAACAGGCATTATCAAGGCATACTGGCAAACTAGCTATCGTGCAGAGATATTTACATATACCAATCTGACTGAGGAAGAATATACACTTATCGTGTCAGACGATGATGTGACTGTGTTGGAGCACAGCATGACAGCTAGTATGAGTGAAGATGAGTTTGGCGTAGAGATAGAGATGCCAATGCATGATCTGAAGATCAGCAGGCAGATGCCAGATGGACGTATGAAGCTGGAAAGCGTACCGCCAGAGGAGTTCTTTATTAACTCGCAGGCACGCAATATAGATGACGCATATATTGTAGCACACCGCACAGAAATGCGCGTGGGTGAGCTTGTGGAGATGGGCTTTGACTTTGAAGAAGTTGTAAACCTAGATGGGTTATACGGTGCATCAGACATATCTGAGGCAGAGGATATAGAGCGCAGGGGCTATTCTCAGGATGACTATGAGGATCAAGAGGGCGATGCTGCAATGCGTGCTGTGGCAATCACAGAAGCCTATATGAAGATTGATGTAGATGGCACGGGAATACCAGTGCTGCACAGGTTCATCTGCGGTGGTACTGCTTACAAGCTGCTGGACCTAGAGCCGATTGACCATATCCCATTTGCTGTGTTTGAAGTAGACCCAGAGCCGCACACATTCTATGGCAGAAGCCTAGCTGAGCTTGTGATGGATGACCAAGATGCAGCCACAGCGATACTCAGAGGTATTCTTGATAATGTAGCCATGACCAACAATCCACGAATAGGCATTGTGGATGGCTCAGTGAACATAGATGATGTGCTTAACAATGAGATAGGCGCGATTGTGCGTATGAGACAAGCAGGCGCTGTGCAAGAGCTAAGCGTACCATTTACTGCAGGGCAAACGCTAGGCGCATTAGGCTACATGGACCAGCTTGTTGAGGGCAAAACTGGCGTTACCAGAGCAAGCATGGGGCTAGACCCAGATTCTATGCAAAGCACAACAAAAGCTGCTGTACAGGCTACAGTGCAAGCTGCAGCAGGGCAGGTAGAGGTGATGACCCGAAACCTTGCTGATGGCATGAAAAACCTATTCAAGATTATGCTTGCTCTGCATGTAAAGAATACAGATGAAGAACAGATGATGCGTATGCAGGGCCAGTTTGTGCCAGTTGATCCGCGTGTGTGGAACGCAGAGATGGATGTTAATATCAACGTAGGGTTAGGCACAGGCAGAGAAGAAGAGAAGATGATGGCCTTGCAACAGGCTTTCCAAGTTCAGCAGCAGATATACACTCAGTATGGTCCGTTTAACGGCATGGTTAGCTTAACCAATATTCGCAATACTTTAACTGATATGTTGGCTGCAGCAGGTATTCGTAATTCTGATAGATACTATGCACCGATTACGCCAGAGATAGAGCAGCAATTACTTGCTCTGCAGCAGCAGGCGCAGGCTCAGACAGCGCAAGGCACTGATCCTAACCAAGCATTTTTAGCGGCTGAACAGATGAAAGCTCAGGGCAAGATGCAGTCTGACATGATGAAACTACAGCTTGATGCACAGAAAGCTGCAGCAGAGGATGACAGAGAGCGTGATAAAATGGCGCAAGATTTATTCGTAGATGCTGCTAAGATTGCAGGGCAATACGGCACAGCAGTTGACGTGCAGAGAGTAAAAGCAGAACAAGATAAATTACGAACGATAGCAGGGATTGCACAGCAGCAACAATGAGCACAGATATTAGAATACAGGCTGATGAAGCCAAGAGATTAAAAACAGACACTGCTTTTCTGCAGTTCGTACAGTATGTTCGTGACGGTCAAGTTAAGGCTTTCATGGATAGCGCGGCCTCTGATGTAGAGGCTAGAGAAGAAGCGCATGCTATAATGCGTGCGTTAAACCAGATCGAAATGGTGTTAGATGCAACAATTGCTGCAGAAACATTATTAGATCGCAAACAATAGGAGTAGCACCGTGAATAAAGCGACTACACTTGAAAGCGCAGTAGATAGTCTACTTGCCCCACAAGAAAGCGCAGAAGCGCCACAAGAAGAAAATCTGCAAGAAGCTGCAGAAGATACAGTTGAACCAACTCAGGATGAGAGTGAGGCTGTAGAAGAAGCAGTGGGTGAAGCAGATGCTGTCGAGGCATCAGATGACAGTGATGAAGTCGAATACGAAGATGATGCAACTGAATATACTGAGGAAGTAGAGGCCGTTGAGGATGACAGCGATTCTCTGTTTGACGTTACTATTGACGGAAAAACAGAAAACTGGACCCTTTCCCAACTAAAGCAATCTGCTGCAGGTCAGGGCTATATTCAGCAGAAAATGCGTGAGAATGCGGATGCTGCAAAAAAGGTTCAAGAAGCGAACCAGCAGTTAGAAGCAGCCAGAGCGCAATTAGCTCAGCAGCAAGAGCAAGTCTTGCAGATGGCTCAGCAAGTTCAACAAGGTGGACTACAAGCACCTACCCCTCCGAATAAGGAGCTTTTTGACAATGATCCGATTGGATATATGGAAGAAAAGATCAAGTATGACGAGGCGGTGCAGCAGTATAACACCAAGGTTGGCGAATTAAGACAGGTGGCGCAACAGCGTCAACAGGAAACCGAAGCACAAAGACAATCATATTTGCAAGAACAGGCTAGGCTGCTTGCAGAGCACATTCCTGATATTATCCATCCCGAAAAGGGCGATAAGATTAAGAAAGACTTGGTTGACACTGGTGTGGCTTATGGATTTAGCGAGGATGAAATGGCAAGCGTCATAGATCACCGCTATGTTCGTGCTTTGAACGATGCAACTAAGTGGCGCAGGCTACAAGCAAACAAAGGCAAAGCAAAGGCAAAGGGTGAGAATGCTAAACCTGTCGTGAAAGCTGGTGCTAAACGTAGGACTGACGGTCAAGCTGCGACTCGTAGTAAGTTGCAACAAAAGTTGCGTAAGTCAGGTTCAATAGAAGATGCTATTGGCTTGATGATTGACTCTAACCTTTAGTTCTAAGGAGAACAAAACATGGCTCAGCCAAGCAATACGTTCGACAGTTATGACGCTGTCGGGATACGGGAAGACCTAAGTGATATTATCACTAACATCTCCCCAGAAGAAACTCCATTTCATACCAAATCTCGCAAAACTACTGCGAGCAATACTTTGGTGGAATGGCAAACTGACTCACTAAGATCAAGTGCTGCAAACGCACATATCGAAGGTGATGACACAACTGCATCTGCGATGACCGCAACCAGCAGGCTTAACAACAGAACGCAAATTTTTAAAAATGCGGTTGTTGTGCCAGATACTGATGAAGGTCTGGATAAAGCAGGGCGTGCGCGTGAGGTTGCATATCAGACCTTGAAGATCGCCAAGGAGCAAAAGCTAGACATCGAAAAAGCACTTTTCGATAACAACGCAAAAGTTGCAGGTAATGCTTCAACTGCGCGTGAGCTAGCTGGTGCGCCTGCATGGATGACTACTAACGTAGACTTTCAGTCAGGTAACTCAGGTGCTAACCCAACTGGTGACGGTACTGATGCGCGTACAGACGATGGTACTGCAACAGCATTCTCACAAACCAAGTTTGACACAGTAATGCAGTCAATCTGGGAGAATGGCGGTAATCCAGACACTGTGTATCTATCAGCATTTCAAATGAATGTTGCTCTAGGCTTTACAGGTAACAACAATCAGCGTTCAGCAGTACAAGCTGGCGATGAGGCTGTTATCAAGTCGCTCGCGGTGTATGTCACCCCTTGGGGTACGGTGGAGTTCATGCCTAGCCGTGAGAACCGTTCGCGTGACGTATTCATCATGCAAGATGATATGTGGGAAATCGCTGTTTTACGTCCAACCAAAAATATTGAGTTGGCTAAAACTGGTGACTCCACAAAGCGTCAAGTTGTGACAGAGCTTACACTTTGTGCTAAGAATGAAGCTGCAAACGGCATCATTGCTGATAACACAACTTCATAAGGAGTAGCTGAAAATGGCTTCAAATTATGAACGCACACATGGACTAAGCACCATTACGACAGCAACTATATCAATTGATGTAGATGCTCATGTTGGTATGCCTATCATCCTAAACCGTGCGGCTGGTTGCGTTGCAACTTTGCCTGCGGCTACAGGATCAGGTAATACGTACAACTTTATTGGTGCGATTGATGCAACTGGAGATCAAAAAATCCAAGTAACAGGCAATGACACAATGGCTGGCGTTGCTTTCTTGGGTAATGATAGTGCAGGCGCATCATGCTTCTATACAGCAGCAACAAGTGACACAATCACTCTTGATGGCAGCACTAAAGGCGGCCTAAAAGGGTGGCGCGTAAGTTGCACTGATATGGCAGCAGATACATGGTCTGTTATGGTAATGTCTGAGGCTTCTGGTTCAGAAGCTACACCGTTCTCAGCAGCAGTGTCTTAATATATGGTGGGGGCAGGCAACTGCCCCTACTTTTACAAAGGAGAGAATAATGAGAGTACAGGTAAATTTACGCAGCCTATCAACATCACAGGGCATGATAAAAAATGGTGAAGTTGCTGATCTGCCAGAAGAAGAAATTAGAAAGATTATAGCGTTTCGCCCACATGCCATAGAAATATTAGAGGCAGAGCCAGAGCAAAAGAAGAAAGCACCTGCAAAAAAGAAGCGTGCTAGAAATACTGATGGTACGCTGAAAGGTGATGATCCAAGCACACCTGATGTAAATGAGGCATATGAAGATGGCTAATACGTCTACTAAGGTTGGCGAGAAGTATATCTTTGAAGATGATAAGATTGTTGTGAAGCAGACATATGATGCTTCACACATGCTTAAAGATGCTCAGCATGCCAGAGAAGTGACAGAAAACAGCTTTGGTTCTGACTATAAGCATGTTGGTAATGTAGACATGGCGTTGCTGAACGTGTGGCTAAAAGAAGCTGGTGTGCAATGGACAGATACACAAGCGGTTAAAGATGTGCTAAAACGTAAGCTAATGAGCAATGAGTTTCGTGACCTAAGAGTTTGGGAAGGCACATACTAATGGACAAGCGTACAGTATCATCAGCGCATGAGCGCATTGACGAACTGCAAATTCAAGTTGCGGAGATAAAGACTGAGATGAAGATACAGTTTAAAGACCTGTACAACCGTATCAAACGCTTGGAAGCGATTATGATAGGCATTAGCGGTGCAAGCTTATTACTCTTGCTGCGAATGACCTTTATGAGCTAGGGCAATGGACCCCGTTAGCTGCGTAGCTTTAGCGACAGGCGCATATAAAACGCTCAAGGCAGCTATTTCTACTGGCAAGGATATTCAAGACATGACGGGAACTTTGTCTCAATGGGGCAAAGCTTTCTCTGATTTTTCAAATCTTGAAGAAAGAGAGAAAAACCCACCATTTTGGAAAAAGACATTTAAAGGAAGTGATGAAGAAACTGCTCTAGAAATATTTGCAAACAAAAAGAAAATGGAGCAAATGCGTACTGAGATAAAAGATCACATAAGTTTTACTTATGGGCCAAGCGCATGGAAAGAGGTGCTGGCTATTGAAGCAAGGATGCGTAAGCAGCGCAAGGATGAGTTATATAAAAAGCAAGAGCGTATAGATGCAGCGATTAATTTTGCTATCGGCGCATTTATATTCTGCATCAGTGGTGGCCTTTTGTTTTTGCTTTTTTATGCTTTGGGCAAGTGGCAGGGGCGCTGGTAATGTGGGTTTTACTTTGGCTGCAGCTAGTTAGCGGTAATTTTGACCATTATCATGTGGGTAGCTATTCAACTGAAGAAGCTTGCAAGGTTGCTCAGAAAGAAGCTAAGGTATTGGTAACAAACAATAATTCTAAAGTTGTCTGCATAAAAATAGAACGGTGATACTGAAAGAGTGGTGCAATAAATACATTGTGTATGACAAATATGGAAAAGTTGTTATAATCACGCGAGACAAGAACGTAGCGATAACTCATGCGAGGTCATTGAAATGACAGAGTTTGATAAAGCAGATACAAATGGAAATGGCGTTATAGAGCGTGCTGAATGGAACAAGCTTGCCTTAGAAGATCGCAGGCTTGAGATGATTGACAGAGACTTGAAGCGCAATGCGGAGCGTAGGTTTACAGGCTTTGCATTGGCTGGCATGTTGATCTATCCGTTTATCATCTTGCTTGCTTCGGTGTTAGGTTTTGACAAAGCCGCAAGTCTTATTACAGATATAGCAAGTGTATACGTTATTGCAGCAAGTGGTGTAGTTGCAGCTTTCATGGGATTTAACGCCTATGCAGCAAAAGCAGAACCAAAGAAGGCCAGCATCAAGATGGAGGATGAGTGATGATGGATTTACTAGGCAAGCTGGTAGACCCAGTTAGCAATATTTTAGATAAAGTAGTTGAAGATAAAGATCAGAAAGCGAGGCTCGCACATGAAATATCTACAATGGCCGAAAGACATGCTCAAGAACTTGCGCGTGGACAAATTGAAATTAACAAAGAAGAAGCTAAATCTCGCAATATATTTATTGCTGGCTGGCGTCCTTTTGTGGGCTGGACATGTGGTCTTGCATTATTTTGGCACTTTCTAGGCTTACCTGTTACGCTGTTTATAACGGGCTGGCTGAACGTGCAGCATCCACCATTACCTGAGTTTGACATGAGCAGCTTAATGACTGTTCTGCTTGGTATGCTTGGACTTGGCGGTATGCGTAGCTTTGAGAAGTTTAAGGGTGTGGCTAAATGAGTGACCTAAAAGTACCTCTAGCGCTTGTCATAGCCATGATCGCGCAGATTGTAGCTGGTGTGTGGTGGGTGTCAGATCAGGCACACAGGATTGAGCATCTGGAAGCGCAGGTGAAAGAAAACAGCGAATGGGTAGATCAGCTATACACAGATACTGAGATGCTTATATCGTTTGCCACGTTTACAGAAAATCGCTGGGCTGCAGCTTATGAAGAATTTGGCTACACGCGGCAGTGGGGAATGAAGCCTGTGGAGAATGAGTAATGAGTGAAGCGCTAAAAGTATTGCAAGACAGGTGTGGCTGCACACCAGATGGCTCGTTTGGCCCCAATACGGCTAAAGGCATTGTAAAGCATTATGATCTATCGCCAGAGGAAGGGGCGCACTTGCTAGGCCAAGTTGTGCATGAAAGCGGTTCGTTCAAGCATGTCAAAGAGAATCTAAATTACTCAGTCGAAGCCATGATGAAGGTTTGGCCTAGTCGCTTCCCAACTGAAGAAAGCGCAGAGCCGTATGCACGTAATCCCAAAGCATTAGCTGAAAAGGTTTATGTTGGCAGAATGGGCAATGAAACACCCAGCATGGCTAGCTTATATATTGGCAGAGGTTTTCTGCAGCTTACTGGATATAATAATATCAAAGCATTTGCAGCAGACATGGGTAAGCCAGAGGTTATCAATGATCCATCCTTGCTAGAGAAAGAGTATGCTTTCGATACAGCAATATGGTTCTTCAATAGCAATGGCTTGTTTAAGCTTGCTAGAGAGGGCGTAACCGATGAGATAATTAAGAAGATCACCAAGCGAGTGAATGGTGGCTACACTGGCTTGGATCATCGGAACAAAGAGACTAAAAAAATCTATCAATGGCTTAGTTAGTCGGTCTAGGCATAGGCTTCACAAGCTCATTAGAAGCCGTGGGAGTGCCCTTACAATGTATAAGCACATTGTCATGGTGTTTCTCCATTATAGCGTACATAGCGGTCTTAGAATGGCTACAAGCGTCATAGCTGGGAAACAGTATGTTATACGTTAGCGGCTCACCTTGAACAAAGTAAGTCATAACCATGAATGTGTAGTATTTAATCATCTTTAAGACTATCCCCTACGTTTAATTGAATAATAGAACCATTCATTTCTGCATTAATTAAATCTAATGTAAAATTTAGATCAATCCCTTCGCTTTCCACAATACATCGGTCTGATATTAAATTTAATATTTCAACAAACTCATTATTAGTTAATGAATTTACAAGGTCATGTATTTTACTTTCCACATAAACGACTTCAATTTTCTTTTCTTTTAACATTGCATGCTCTCTTAATTGTTTTTTAATCATTGTAATCTCCTCATTGGTTTATTAATATTCTTTCGGGGCAGTTTTCATCAATTCATTGGTAGTCCACGTTCCCCCGTGGCTGCCCCACGACTAATCCTTTGCTGCAACAAAAGATGGCGTTCTTTGAAGATTTCGTGTTTCTCTCCTATCTTCTCGCTCTGCTTTTCTTAGACTCTCCCACTTAATCCTATACATTTCTTCATACAGTATTCTGCGCCTCTCAGCTTTGTCTGCGCTAAACAAATCCTCTACTATCTTGTTATTCATCTAACCCTAGCTCCTCTTTAATCTTATGCAGCAATAACATCATTTCATCCGTGTCATACTTGCGGTGATTGTTCTGCGAAAGAAAGTCAGCACGCATTATATCTATCTTACGCTCAAGTCGCTTGAGCATATACTTGAGGTTGCCTTCTTGATTATCCATGCGTTGCCACTCCTATCCAGACAACTATCACAATGCCAGTAAGCAGCGCTATGGCTATGGTCTGCAGTTTAGCTTTCATCTGCTACTCCCTGATCTTCTGCTTCTAAAAAATTAGAAAAGGTTTTGCATGCTTGCTGCATTGCTGTTGCAATCGCCATGTCTCTGCGATGCGGTGCAGTCGTAAGCATTGTGAGTGCACCTAACGCTCTCGCTAGGCTGACTAACGCCATTTCACCGTCATGCTCATTGTCATCTATAAACTCTGACATAATCACCATTGCATCATCAAAACTTTGCTCTGGGTCAAAATCTTCTCTTACTTGTAATGCATATTTACTCATCGGTTTGTTCTCCTGTTCCTTCACAAGCTTCACACGTTTGCTTGTCTGTATCTAAATAACCAACATCACGGTTGAACCCATGAGGCTTGGCTACCTCTACAGTAACCTCACCCCACCCATCACATTCTTTGCAGTAGTCTCTAGTCGGCATCTTCTAACTGTCCTGTTACTCTTAATATCTCATAATCATCTTCATCATTTGAATCTAATTTTCGTAAGCCATCGCCTATTTCTTCCCTAATCCAAGTAATGATGCCTCTGATTGTCGTTTCTTCACTCCAATAAATTCCTGTTGAATTAGCTTCAGCAAAAACCATTTTTGGCGGTGCAAAAAACGATATATCCCAGTCAAATTCGCCACCACCTGAAGCTTGCATCTCTATGTTATGCGGTTTACAGATAGCTTCCAGTTTTTCTAATGTTTTATTCATTGGTTCCTCCTTGTTATATCACTACTATATCATAAAGATATATCAATGTCAAGAGGTTTTTTTGAGGCTAAAACGGTGGTTCATCATCTGATGTGCTTGGAGTCCATATTACACGAACCCCATGCATCTGATAAATATACTCACTTAAAATTCTTGACCACGTCATCGACTAAGACATTCATGTGATCTATGCTTTGGCAAATCGCCTCTATGTCACTGAGCCGTACACTGGCTTGGCGAGTGACCGCTTTGAGTCGCGCTTCTTCTGCAAGATATGCAGCGCTCTCATATGCTATTTTATATTCGTCAATTTTTTTCATTGGTTTATCCTTTTTATGTGTTGACACATATCAATATGACTGATAGACCATATCATGTCAATACCAAAATTATATAAAAAGGAGATGACATGCAAAAGATAGAAACAAAGCAAGTGCTCTTACGACTGCGAGATGATGTAAACGCAGGCATGGATGCACTAAAAGCAAGAAA
>Ga0208159_1000320_pt1 | contig 19911 bp, 36 predicted proteins | sample 9_EtaG_FD_184082 | JGI IMG/M metagenome (GOLD analysis project Ga0208159, IMG submission 184082) | Marine viral communities from the Subarctic Pacific Ocean - 9_ETSP_OMZ_AT15188 metaG (SPAdes) (version 2) | ecosystem: Environmental > Aquatic > Marine > Oceanic | place: Pacific Ocean | collected... | reverse complement strand
GATTATACGAAATACAGCAAAGAAGATAGTATGAAATACTTAAATATAATTTTACTATTAATTACATTTAATACTTTTGGACAAGAGTTTATTACTGATAATAATTTTGATAGTAAAATAAATGAAAAGCAAGCGTTTGGTGATAATCAAACATTGCCAGTAATAGTTGAATTTTATGCGTCATTTAACGATGCTAATAAATTTGATGATTGGAGTAAATTAGAAAATGTTATATATTATAGGGCGGATATAGCTAATTGCCCAACAGCAAAGAAAAAATACAAAGTGCGAATGGCACCAACATTAATTATCTTTAAAGAAGGTATAAAAGAAATAGTATTTAAAGCAGGATTAGATTTAATGTTGCCTGCGGATTTAAATGAAATACAAGAATCTATTAACGAAGTTAACCAAGCTTCACAATTTTAAAATATGAGTGAGAAGAATACTTGTCCTTTTTGTGGCAATTACTGCGGGCTGTGCTAGCTCACAAGATATAGGGAAAGATAAATATTATCATTTTGCAGCAGGTGCAACAACTGCAACAGTTGCAAATGAAATGGAATTACCAAGAGTAGCTTCTGCTTTTGCAGCAGGGTTTGCTAAAGAAACTTATGACTATATACGTTATGGTGGTTTTGATGCTAAAGACTTGGTAGCCACTACATTAGGTGGCATAGTAGTAAATTATATAATTAAATTATTAAAAAAGAAAAAAAATGTGGAAATTAACGAAAAAGTATTTGAAGGACATATGGGTCCTTCTATGGAGCAAAACTGAAGTAGACGAAAAAGCTATAGCTACTTTAAAAGAAGTTCAAAAAAGATATAAACTTACAGCTCAAGAAATTGAAGATGTAGCTGCAGCAATGAAAGAAGTTGCAAATCAAATTGATGATATACCTAATGCTTTAAAAGGTAATGGTCGTAAAGGCAGAAAAACAAAGGTTAAAATGCCTAAACCTACAAATATGGGTAAAGGTGCCAAGAACCCAATAAATATGAAATAGTAAAAACTAAATAAATAATGAATATGTTTAAAGATAAAGAATTAAGAGGCTATATAGGAGCCGCTACAGTATTTTTACTTGTGATGGGATTATTATTATTTCTAGCATTTTTTGAAATACCAGACACTAATAATGATATATTTAAAGTAATTGTCGGTATGTTAGTTGGGTCGCTTTCAGTTGTAATTTATACTTTTATAGGCAAAAACCCAGAAGAGGTTGAAGCACTTAAAGCTAAAAATGATGCACTAGAAGATAAAGTATCTAGTATGGTTATTGAAAAAGATAAATTAGAAAAGTTATTAAGAGATCTTCAAACAGAAGTTATAGACAAATTATCTATAACAGGTGAGAAGTTTGAATTTAAAAAGACTAAGTAATGATAAGTGATCATATAAGCTATAAAGAAGGTGTGTATAGCATTACTGCTGATAGATTAGGTTTGGAAAATAAACCTAATGAGGAACAATTATCTAATATGAAAACAATAGCAGAAGAGGTTTTTGAACCATTAAGAAAATGGGTAAATGGACCTATAAAAATTAATTCTTTTTTTCGTTCTCCAGAATTAAATAAAGCTATCGGAGGATCTACTAAATCGCAACATTGTCACGGGCAAGCAATAGACATTGACGATACTTTTGGCAAAAGGAGTAATGCAGAAATGTTTACTTATGTAAAAGAGATGTTAGATTTTGATCAAATGATATGGGAATTTGGAGATGATAAAAACCCTAATTGGGTTCATATTAGTTATGTATCAAAAGATGAAAATAGAAATAGATGTTTGAAAGCCTATAAAGAAGGTGGAAAAACTAAATACATGGTAATATAATGTACGAATATAGAATAAAAATAGACCGTTGGGTTGATGGTGATACAGTAGATGTTGATATAGATTTAGGGTTTGATGTCGTATTGAAAAAACAACGTGTAAGATTACATGGAATAAATGCACCTGAATCTAGGACTAGAAATTTAGAAGAAAAAGAAAAAGGATTAGCGGCGAAAGAATATTGCAAAAACTTTTGTAAAGAAGGAGAAGCCGCTATTCTTAAAACAAAAACCTATGACGCCAGCGGTAAGTATGGTAGAATATTAGGTGAAATATGGTCAGCAGGAGAATATGCTGATAAATCATTAAACGAATACTTAATTGAAAAAGGACACGCTACTGAATATTTTGGCGGTAAAAGATAATAATATGGGATTTAGCTACAAAAAAAATATAGGAAAAGGTTATCAAATGAAACATGGCAATAGTGCATTTAAAATGTCAGTAGAGAATAGTGTAAATTCTAACTCAAATATTAGAGATGCTTCTGAATTATTAAAAGATCAACCAGGCTACAATCCTGAATTAGGGACAATTGTTATAGGGGGTACAGTGCCTGTTGGCCCAAAAATTACAAAAGTAATGAAAGTTGCTAAGGTTTTAGGAAATATGCTTACTAATAGCAATCCGCCAAATGAAATAGTAAAACCTCTTGACACTGAACGTATTGCTTCTTATAAATTTAACAATTAACCATCGCAGGCTAAACAATTCTCATCCATAGCTTGTTGAGCAATATCTCCTCTTAGTACAGACTCTGTACGAACATAATACAAAGTTTTAATACCTTTTTTCCACGCCTCTAAATGAACTTTATTAATCCATTTAGGTGTAGCTACAGAAGGAAATGCTAAATTTAAACTAACAGATTGGTCAATATATTGTTGACGTATACCTGCTTGGTTAACTAATTCTAGCTGATTAATTTCCTTGAAAGTTTTGAATATTTCTTTGACGGGTATGTCGTGACTTCCGTAGGTAATTTTGTCTAATGCTTTGATACCTTGGATTGACCCTCCGTCTTGAAGAATTTTGTTCCATATCTTTTCGTTATCTAATTTATGTTTTCTTAATATCTTTTTTAATGTAGGATTTTTTCTTATAAAGGTTCCTTTCGCAGACTGCTCAGTAAAAATATTAGCGGCCCAAGGCTCAATGCCAGGACTAACGTTCCCACTAAGCTTGCTATTAGACACAGTAGGAGCAATAGCCCGCAAATGGGTGTTACGCATACCAGTACCACGACACCATAACGGTTCACCATATGTTTCAGCCAACCCCCTACTCGCTCTTTCACTTTCAATTTTAATTTGTGAAAATATTCTACGAGTTTCAAACTGTGCGAGTAAACCTTCAAAAGGAATACCTTTGTTTTGTAAATAGGTATGCCAGCCAAGAACACCAAGTCCAAGAGCTCTACCCTTTTCAGCCGACCTAACAGCGTTTTCAAATCCATATCTGTATTTTGCTCTTTGTATAAATTCTTCAAGTACTCCATCCAAGAACCAAATCGCGTCATGAATGATGTTAGTATTTTTCCATTCTTCATATTTTGCCAAGTTTAATGATGATAAACAACATACAAAACTGTGTGACTCATCTGTGTGTAGTGTTATTTCACTACAAATATTAGTCATATGTACTTTTAAAGCGTTGTCTTTGTACGCTGTTGGATTTTGTTTGTTAGTGTTTCCTTTAAAAAGTATATAAGGTTCTCCAGTCGCTTTACGTTTTTGCAATAACTTACTCCATTTTTTTCTTGCGACTTTATCGCCTGCTTCAAGTCTTCGCATGAATTTATCGCCGACGACAGCGCATTGATGTAAGTTAAGCGATTGTCTGTTGATGTCTCCTTTAGGTTCTCTAATTTCGAGCCACTCTTCAAAATCATCGTGGTCAATATTAATATTAACGCTAGCTGCTCCTCTTCTAACGGATCCTTGATTTGTTGCAAGAATAGTTGAATCGTATATTTTACAGAAAGGCACCACTCCGTCGCTTGTTCCATTTCCAGTTATTTTTGCGCCAGCGGGTCTAATCATATTAATTCCGATACCTACTCCACCGCCGTGCTTAGCGAGTAACATCATCTCTAAATTCTTTTTACCAATATCTTGTATACTATCAGCAACATCAATTCCAAAACAACTAATAGGTAAACCTCTATCTATACCTGTATTAGAAAGCACTGGGGAAGCTAAACATAACCAACCTTTCCATATATATTCAAAAAAAGTTTCAGCTAATTCTGGGCGATATAAACGCTTAGCAACAGTTGTTGCAACACGTTCATAAGCATCTTTAGGTGACTCACCATTATATAAATAACCTCCTGTTATTGTTTTTTTATAAACATCTGTATCACCCCAAGCAGGATAATCAACTCCTTTTTTCCAATCTTTATTCCACATATTATTTTAAAAAATGATTAATCCAAGCTGCTAAACCATTAAGATTTAGAGCTACTAAATTCCATTGCTTACGTGATGATACTTGTACTATCACGCAAATAAAACCTATTATAAATAATATAGGTTCTAATGTCCATTGACCAGCCATCAAAAAAGCTGCACCCGCATATCCAACACGGGACGCAAACTTTTGATAGCTTGTTAATTTATTTGTATAGACTAGTAGTCTAAGTAGTTTTCTTTTTACCATATGTCTTCAAAATCTTCACCTTCATTAGCCTTGCTATAATCAGTTGGCCTGATTGCAAAAAAGTCGGTATGAGTGTGACCACCAGTAAGATGATAAAACCAGTTAAGATTATTTGCACAGCCTTCATCATAAGTAAAAACACCGTTATAACCCAGTTCATTAAGTTTTTCATTTAATCTTTTCTTTATAAAGTGTTTTAAATCTTTTGCTTTTAGGTTTTCAATATCACCCATTTCAAACATTTTATCAATATATTTCATTTCAGCATCATGCATTAAACTAGCTGCTTCTATTATATCTTTTTCAGCATCTTTTTTAAGTGTAGGCATTTCTTCACACATATGTCTAAATAATCTACAACCCATTTTACTATGCAAAGATTCATCTCTTACAGACCATTTCATTTGTTGACCTATTCCTTTGAGAAGGTTTCGTAGCTGAAAAGAATATAAAACAGCGAAAGCACTATATAAACTAACGCCCTCTGCAAAGGCGGAAAAGATTGCCAAGCTACGACCGATACCCACAGGATCATTACCGTCATAACCAACCAAATTATCAAATCTTTCTGCCGTAGCAGGTTCGTGTAAAAACGCTTCAAAGTCTTCCAATCCAAGTGTTTCATTTAAATAACTATAAGCTACAGCGTGTATTGTTTCTTGTGAGCCGAACATCATAGCCATTTGCTGTATCTCATGTTTTGGAAACCATGATACGACTTTTTGTGTCCAATAATCTGACACTGCACATTCAGTTTGTGCAAATCCTAATAAAATATTGCCTACTAAATGTTTTTCTTCTTTTGTTAATTTTTCATTCCAGTCTTTAACATCACCTGACATAGGTATTTCCGTGTGTAACCAAAACGCCTGAGCTTGTTTTAACCAGCCTTCTGTGTAGTACTCAGGATACTCAAAAGGTTTATAAGGTATTCTTTCATCAAATAATCCCATATTAATTGTAAGGTATTGTAAGTGCTAAATCCATAAAAGGAATGTATAACACATAAGTTAATTGATTTTGTTCTTCATAAGCTCTACAACCGAATAATATACCGGGATAAAATCCCACGGATAAACTCCAGTTCCATTTTTCTTTTTCCATATTATTATTTTTCAGTAAATACAGCGTATACTTTTACTTTACCTGAAGCAATTAATTCTTTACGCTCTTTTGTTTCTTCCTCTTTAACAGGATAATATTTAGGGTTATTACTGTTTAATTTTCTTTTTTTAGCCATAACATTTTATTGAGTATTTATTATGTATAAACATTAAGTCCTTCCACCTTAAACCTCCTCTAGATTTAATGCTCCATTTAATAAACGTGTCTATTTTACGTTCTTTATACTTTCTCCTGGCAATATGTTTGGAGTTTGAAGTATTTCTATTACTTTGTCGCATTCTTTTTGATTTTGTGGTTTAAATAATTTGTAGTTAGGAAATTGTTGCATAACTAATCTTTTAAATAATTTCCATCTCATTGGAAATGATTCGTTAGGTCTTCCTTTTGTTTCAATAATAAAGTCTTTACCAATAAAATCTGGTGTATATTTAATAGGCAATATTCTTTTTTCACCTCTATTCTTAAACTCGCCTTTACTATTTGATTGTCTTTCCCAACATTCATTTTCAAAATGAAATCCATTTAATAATACAAAGGTTTCACCTTCATAACTAGATTTAATATGTGCTTTTTTCAAAGCTTGATACATATATTTTTCTAACCCGGAAGCGAAGGTGATACCATCGTATGTTACTTTTTTTGAAACTACAGGACCTCTTTTTTTACTTTTTCTTTTATAGTTCCGTCTCATCGTAGTGTTCTATATTAGATATGTTTTTGTTAAATTCTTCTTCACTAATTAACTCTACTCTTTTTAACATACATTCTTCTATTTCATCACATAATACAAGTTTAGCTTTTTCAATATAATTAACAGCATCCATTAATTCTTCTTGTATATGTGTTAGCCAAGTTTCAAGTGACTGATCATCGTCTTGTAATGTAACGCCGTATTTTTTATAGCCTACATCTGAACGTGATTTAATCTTATTAATAACACGCTCAATTACTTTATCTCTGACTTTATTCATCTTTAACAAATGTTCCATTAATCATCTTTCCGGTTCTGTCAGCTATTTGATTATATGCTGATGCTATACAAGTTTCAATTCTAACGTTTCTTTGTTCTGCTAAATTAGTTAATACAACTACCATATCACCAATCGCATCAACAAATTCTGCTTGATCATCTTTAAGCATTGCTTTAGCTAATTCACCAGCTTCTTCTTGTAATTTAATATATTGAGTTCTGGCATCTCCATTTTCATATATACCTCTTACTTTAGCCCAATTCCTAATTGAATCAAATATACTTTGTTTAGATTCAATATAGTCTTGTAAAACTTCTAAGCTGTTAAAATTGCTAAATGCTTCCCATAAAGCTTTATTATATACATAGCTTCTTTCGCTATTAAATCTTGAGGTATGAGCATTGTCTTCAATCCATCTAGACATTTCTTCATCTAGTATAATTTTGCCAAACTCAGTTTCCCAAGTCATTCCTAAGCTATCCATTAATCTACCTTTAAGTTTATTAACGGGTACTGGGAATGTTGTGGTTTGTTCGGTTACGTTTATTTTCATTTTAAATAAATTTTTATAAAGTTTATTATCAATCTTATATCCATAAGACTGTTGAAGTTCTATCTCTTTATCTGATATATAATCTATATCATCTGACTGATCAAGAACTTCGTACTCTCCAGGCTTGTAGCCCTGCATTAGCGTAACCCTGTTATTAAGATTACGTGTTACACCAATTTTTTTACCAGGTATATGATAAATATAATACATTATTTTCCAACGTTTAGTTTCGCCTTTATTGGAGGCAAAGAATTATAATTAATTATTTTAAATTGTTTTTTATTTGGTATCTTTAATCCAGGATCGCTTCTGTGACCACCTTCATATATAATACCATCACCAGTTATTTTCAATTTAGGTAATTCAATATTGCTTACATCTCTGTATACATATTCTTCTGCAGCCTCAATATGATTAAGATATAAATGGCAATCACCAAGTTGTGCAATAAGCTTACCTGGTTTATATTCTGTATTGTGACATAACAATTCAAGTAATATACCATACATTGCAATATCATAAGGTAAACCTAAGAATACATCTGCAGAACGTTGAATCCATATTAAATCCATTTTACCATTATTTATATTAACTTGTAAACCATAATGGCATGGTGGTAATACCATATTCTTTAATTTATCTGCTCTCCAAGCATTTATAATATGTCTTCTTGATGATGGATTAACACTAATATTATATATTAAGTTCATAAGTTGGTCATAGCCATTAAAGTCACGCCATTGTGCACCATAAACTGGGCCAAGCTTTCCGTCTTTACGACCAGACCTTGCATAATCATCATCCCAATAGTGAACCCCATTCTCATGTAAATAACCTAAGTCTGTTCTACCTTGTAGTATCCATAACAGTTCGGTAATAGCATGATTAAAATATATCTTCTTTCCAACTAATAAAGGAAAGCCTATAGACATATCATGTTCTAATTGTCTGCCAAATAATGATTTAGTACCAACTCCGGTTCTATCTTCTTTCGTAGGAGCATGTAATAAACTTGCCATTAAAGCTCTATATTGATTTTCTATATTTGTCATAATAATATTTACACATTCTATAATATTCAGACCATATTGTATGTTTATCATAAATAGATGGCGATATATTTCCTCTCTCGCCTTTTTTATATGGTCCCATTCTAATTTCTATTTTCCAAGCCTGATTATCTTCTTTCATTCCTATCGGTGAGATTCTTATGTTATTCCTAACACAATAATTATATGCCTCTTGCTCCTCTTTACTTGGAAGATATTGTGGCATTCTATAATTTTTTCTTTTACCGTATATACTTTTCATTTATTCCCAGGGCATTGGTTCTGCTTCTAATTGTAATGGCTCGTGCGGTATAAAACAACCCGAACGTGGTTCCCATGTAAAGTGAGCTTCAGCACCATTCTCACCAAGATTTTGAAACTTAACTTTAAGTACTTTTGCTTTAACTGTTTTAGCTTCATAATCTCTGTGAACTAATAAGCCGTGATAACTTGCATCGTACCACTCACCACCACCTTTAATGTTATACATTGTAGGCTCTTCAATTTTACCATCGCCAGTCTTATACATTTTAGTTGGGTGAGCAACTATAAAAACTAATACATCAAACTTTTTAGCAAAGCTTTCAATCTTAGTTAGATATTCCATTGTATATCTATTTACATCTTCAGTTTTAGCATCTACATCTCTAATCTTATTGAAGGGGTCTATAACAAGACATTTAATACCTTTACGCTTAACTAATTCTGCACCTTTACGTAACACTGTTTCAAGAGTATAACGCTCCATATCAATAAAGAAAAAGTTATCGTTAACGTGTTCTGCAACTTGTTTCCACTTGTCACTACCAATATCAGATTTTCTAGGCATATCTTGCCAAACTTTACGCATCAATTTATGTGCGTGTAAATATGTAGGTGCGTTTTCTGGAGACGCAAATGCTGTTCTCCAACCATAATTATTATTATAACCTACAACCATTTGATCGACAAAATCAGACTTCCCACTACTAGGGATACCAGTAACAGTAATAAACTGTCCAGTATAAGTGCTGAATATTTCGTCGAAGTTTTTAATACCAATCTGGTACCCTTTTTTAAAACCATTTTGTACAAAGTCCGTAACTTCATGTTCTATATCTTTAAAAGTTGTTACATTTTCTAATGGCACAGGTCTACATTCGCTAATTGTTTTAGCTAAATCTTCTTTACCATATTTTAATAAATATTCATTAGCATCTTTACAATCAACAAAATTAATTAAAAAACATACTTCTGCACCTAGTCTTCTAATTAATTCATTTTGTAATGCTACGCCTGCTTCATCAGCATCTACAGCTAAGATTATCTTTTCTTTATCTTCAAAATAATCTATACAATTATCTAAATAATCTAAATTGTTATGATTTAATGTAGCACCGTTTGGTACAGATATTACATTTTGTATTCCTGCTTCGTGATAAGATAAAACATCCATCTCCCCTTCAACAATAACACAAGTATCATAACCTACTATACTATTTAAATTATAAAAGACTTTCTCTGCACCTTTATATAATTTAAAGTGCTTACGTCCGTCTCTGTATTTTACATTAATAAGCTCATCGCCTATTATATAGTTGAATTTAATTACATTTTCAACCTTGCCTGTTTGAGGCATGAATTCTGGTCCTTCACTAATTTGTAAATCAATAAGAGTCTGCGCTGATATACCCCTTGTTTCAAACCATTTAGCAACTTTAGTGCGTGGAATATTAAACTCTTCTACTGGCGCTGGAACAGGTTTAATATATTCTTTATCACCACCTCCTTTGCGTTGATAAGTATGTAATTGAAATGTTGAGTTACAATTGTGACAAGTACCAAGTCCACGCTCCCAATCATAACTAGCACATTTTTGTTTTTGATTTTTAGGTTTACGGTTATGTGAACACAGGGGACAAATCCCCTGCGTTGCACCAACCTTCAAATCATGCTGGTTAAACTGGTCGATCAAAAATCCATTAATCTCCGTGTTGCTTACTTGCATTTAATTTAATTTAAAATGGTAAATCATCTACCGGTTGTGATACTGGTGCTGCTTGTACCGGTTGATCAGTTCGAGGTGCAGCGTCTACGTTATCGCCATTTGTCCAAACAACTTGAACATTACCTAAATAAACTTTAGGTGTTTTAGCATCACGTTCCTCTTTCGTTTGAGCTATTACAACTGGACCTTGATTTCCGAACTGGTCGACTTCATCATTAATCGTAATTGTAATAGGTAAGTATTTTCCTTTCTTGCCGTCAATAATTTTTGACTTATCAATATTGTTAAGGTTAATACTTGTTTTAATAATACTTGCCATTATGCGTATTGATTTATTTGGTTAAACATTCTTTGTAACTGGTCTTTATTAGCACCTGTTACTCTTCTGAAATTATCTACAGCTTTCAAATGATTTTGATTCTTGTAAAAGTTATTTACTGAAGTTTCTAATCCTGTTACTGAACAAACTTTTGTTTGCATTTTTCTAGTTCTTGCCATAATTTAATTATAATGTTAAGTTAATAAAATATTGAGATGGGTCAAATCCATCGGTTTTGTAGAATAAATCGTAAGCTTCTACTGCTCTCTTAACCTTGTCTTGCCCTGACCTATAAAAATCAGGAGAACAATCTACAACTGCTATTTGATGAGTATTTTTATCTATAACAATAAATACAAATTCATATCCAAATAGCTTACTATAAATATATGCTTGAGAATCGTAATTCCACCGGTAAGCAGAGCGCCTGAAAGAATTTATATCTGAGGTAGTCTTCAAATCAATCACAAGTTTATCATCGTGATTAACTATATCAGCCTTACCTTTCCACATTGTTCCTTCAAGCTCTGCAATACCTGGCTTCTCATACTCAACATCAATACCACGAATTAACTCGCGACATATATCATTTTCTAATACCTTTTCGGTCATTGAATAAATCTTATCAACTTCATGTTGTAATAAACATAATTCACCGCCTGATATTTCTTTATAAGCTTTAGTATTTCTAGTTGTAGCTTCTATTATCTTAAACTTCTTAAGCTTATCTGGCTCAAGTATAGCTGTGTGAAAATAGCCGCCTACTAAAAATGCTGGGCTTGGTGTAGATGGTTGCCCAAGGGCTAAGGGGTTAGTTAGTAAAGTTCCAATGTCGGAATTACTTAGATATTGTTTACCAAAATCTCCATAATAATCTTCATCGTTTCTTAACTTTTTAATAACCTCTTCTTTTTTCATTATCCAGATTGGTTCGTGTTAAGCTTGTAATAATGCTTTTTCTTGCGAAGTAGTTAAATCGTATTTTGCTTTAATAGCATCAATTTTACCACCTGCTTTTATATAATCAACTGCTTTTTGTACATCAGCAAGCTTTTGCTTTGTTGTTGTTTTGCTTGTACCTTTACCATGATTATTTGTAGCATCACTATCTTGCGTATCATCAATTAATAATAGGTTTCCTAACGCATATTTTTTAGCATAACTCGACGCTGAACCAAATTGCTGAGGTGTTTGCATACCTTTTTGATTAAGGTCAACGCCTACAATAGCAACAGCTTCAATAGACATACCTTTATCATCATGCAACTTTGCAGTTGTTTTAATAATAGGCATAGGGTCAGTAGCAATCAATTCTTCATTAATTGTTACTGTAATTCCTAACTCGTCGTTAAACGGTTTAATTGCTTCGAGAATGTCTTCGGCAGAGCGAAAGTAATATTTGCCGAATGAATTAAATCTACTTTTCTTCGATTTAAATTTTGTTTGAATTTTTTGTAGTCTTTGGTATATGGTCATAATAATATAATTACATAATTTTAATTAAACTTAAACGGTAATTTATACCGTAACTTATAGGTAATCAAGCACTTGCGAGGAATCAACATTATTGATCAAACATTGTATAGCATCTCTTTTTATTTGAGAAATGCGTACATGAGCAGTATTAACATTAATATCCAGCTTAGCTGCAATTTCTTTAGCTGAGTGCTTTTCACAGTCAAGTCCATAGCTTAATCTAAGTACTTCCTGCTGTTTAAAATCTAAATGCTTTTTCATTAACTGTAATAGATAAGCATTGAGTAAATGAATATTATATGGTTCAGACTTATCAACAACTTGATATGCCATATTCTCATCATCATTCGGATTATTATCAATACTTGCAAATACACTATTAAAAAACATTGCAACCATTTTTTCATCATTAGGGTTGCGTCTTATTTCATTTAGTTTATGTTCGGGAATACGTACGCCACCTCTATTAATATCTACGGCTCTCCGTATTGCGCCTTTAATTCTTTTAGATAGAAATGACTTAATTGTTTTTTCCTGGTCATCAGATTCTTTTAATGTTTCTCTATCTATTTTGCTAGAAGCCGCTGTTAATCCATAAGCACCTTCTTGTAATAAATCGTTTATACTTAATACTCCAGACGCTTGATCTGAAGTTGATTGTTTTCTCGCTAGGGTTTCAACTAACGGTAAAAAGTTGATTACTATTTCTTCATTTGTTAAATGAGTATAATCACCATCAATTGGCTTTCTTACACGCTTTACAGCATCTTCAACTTCTTTTTTATATCTAACATAATTTGATATGTTATACTTTCTCATAATTCTTTATTTAGTATTTCTTTTTCTGTTTTTAATTGATTACCTATATTTCTATATATAGTTCGGGTAGTACATTTTAATAGCTTAGCCAATTTAGCTATAGTTATTTTTTGTTTATCATTATTTAAATCTATCATACATTGGTATATGTCATCTTGACATACTTTTTTACTTCTTCCAATTAATTTACCGACTATACTTAATTTTTCATTTAATGATAAACCAGTGTAATCTTTAAATATTACTTTACGTATACGATTACGCGGAGGTGTATCACCAATCCCTAAAACTTCATCAATCATATTATTAAGCAATTTTTGTTTAATAAAAAATGTTACAAATCCATTTTCTTTATCAGCTATAAATTTAAATATCTGCCTCATATCATCTTCAAGTGATATATCATCACCTTCAATGCCATCAGAATTTAAATGATATAGAACCAAAAAGTGCCATTTCAATGATTTATACGTGGTAATTTTTGCTTTACTTCTAAACAAATCATAACATTCATATGTGCCTTCTGCATAATAATCATATAGATCTGTGCTTTCAGTAGGAACATCTGTGATAGGATTTCTTCTATAATTTACTCTTCTATCATTCAGCCACTTTATATTTCTTTCATGTGACATTTGCTTATTACTATTTATTATTATTAGCTCTCGTCGCCCTGCGTTTCTTAAACGCTTTAATTTTATCTTGTATACCCTTATAATTAGTTGATACTAAATGGGTTGCTATTTTTCTTCTACTCATATCTTCTATTGTATTTTACATCACCGAAAATAACTAATTGCATATCATCATCGCTATAGTTTTCTTTATCGGGATAATTATAATATCTGTTTATTATCAAAACTTCCTCATCTTCAGGAAGCGTGTAATTTATATAAATCGCTGTCACTAGAGACGAATTGATTGCTATCAATAGTATTATAATAAGTTTCGATAACCTCTCTAGGAACTGTGTTGTAGGTATAAGGTGTTTCATTTTTGTTACATATTTTTCGTTTATCAATAATATAATAACGCCAATATCCGTGTATAGCATTCGCCATTTTATATTCGTCTGGCATACACTGGGGTGGACGTTCAAATTCTTTAGTAGGCATACCCGCTGGTGGGTGTAATAAAGCCTCGGCACATTTAGTAATAGTTAAATGTATTTTACCATATCTATTAGTATATTCGTTGCCTAGTGCCAACATATGTTCATACAGCCAATAATAGTGGTGTGTATTACTGCGTGTCCATATTGAAGATGGGTGATTGAGATGGGCTTGCTTATAGGGCACATTGTTGCCATTGTTATAAGCATGATGGGCAGTGCATAACATTTGCGCGGATTCCAGTATCATCTTTACTTTGTGCTTGTCATAAACATATGATGCGGCACGTCTTGGGCAATCATGTAAGTAAAATATATTCATAGTTTGTCTTGTAAATCGTTAATTCTTTGGTTTATTATTGCGGCTTTTTCATATTCTTCTGTTACTAAATACTCTTGTAATATTAATTTTAAATTTTTAATTTCACTTTTAATATCATCTTTAATTGGTTCAATACTTTTATATATATCTTCGTTAATTATATCTAACCCATATGTAGCCGTATCTGGGTCTAGAAACTCTTCATACAAATCTTTTTTAATTCTATTATATAATGCTTTGTATTCTTCTTCACTCATGTTTATATTATCCATAATTATTCGTGTTTAGTCTGTATAACTTTGTGTACTTCTTAACCCACTATATTCGCATCTAGTTTCACCTTTAGCGAAATCAGTATATTCCATGTCTGTTTTGTATTTTTGAATAACTTTATCAGCCGGCAAAACAAATATACATCTTTCCGCGTATCTGTCATGACAGGCAATCATAGTTTTGTTTCTATCACCAGTCCATATTACATACGTATATTGGTGGTCTATATTATCAACATCATAATATAAATAGCAACTGTCATAATACATATCATGAACTAATTTTGATGCCATTGCTGAACCGTCTTGTCTATTGTTTACATTTAACCAATTTGCTAATTGTACACCTTGCCATTCAGGATAACCATCATGGTGCATATACATGTGAACATAACTGTATTTAGTAATTTCTTCAGGGTTTATTGCAAGTCCATCTTTGTTGCCTCTTGCGTGTTTTCGGTCTACAACCATTGTTAAATTTCTTGTTGCCATAATTTCTAATTCTTTTATTATTTTATTTTCTTCATTTGGTCTATCAACGTTATGTCCTAACTCATATGCTTTACTGCTATTCATTTTCTTCTAATTTATATTCTCCGTTATTAATTAATTCTATTTCTTTTTCTTTTCTTTTATCTTCATAAAAATCTTCATACCAATCAATTAGAGCATCCCAAACCTCATATTCTATGTCGTCCCATATACAGGTATCACACCATATTTCTTGACCCCATTTTAATACTTCTAAAATTCTATCAGCAAATTCACTATTATCTAAATAATAATAAACATCACCATCCCAATTTACATTATTATTATGGTTGTCAGTACAAATATATAATTCGTAATTGTCTGCGGTTGATTGTGTATAGCAAATTAAATCTTCATTGCCTTTAGCCCATGAACTATTATAATCTAAGTTGCCACCGTATTCTGTTTGTATTAATTCTAATATCCAAATGCCATCTGGCTCTTGTGGATAACCTTCGTCTTTTAATATATCGACAAGGATTTCATCAGTTAATATTTCCATAATCATTTGATTTTCAGTTAGTTGCGGGAGATGGATTCGAACCACCGACCTCAGGGTTATGAGCCCTGCGAGCTGGCCACTGCTCTATCCCGCTATAATATTTTTAGACCCTGCGGAATTTTACCGCGACCGCGTTTGAACCACGCTGCTAAACTTACTGGTCTTAAAACGAGCCATTCACTTATGTGGTTTCCCCTAATTAAGCTACTCGTCTCTTTGCTTGTTCATATATATTATCCAATATGAATCGTGTTTACTCTGTAACTTACAATTGTTCATGATAGTTTAACATATATTCAATTGTTCTTTTCATGATTTCTTTTTTGACCTGTTGATAATCATCTCCCTCTAAGTTTTCAAACTCATCAATTCCATCAATAGCCCAATCAATTGAGTCATCTAAATTTTCTAGCATTACTTCGTGTAAGTATTCTGCTATTCTATCTATTTCTTTCATTTTTCCCATAATTAAAATCCATAATGTGGTGTTGCACCGGTTAATAAATGTATTACTACTCCAATCCATCCGACTATTGTCAGAGTGGTTAATCCCGTTAATACTAAATTAATAGCATAGTGTTGAAATTTTCTATTCATTGTAATCTTTTTTAATTGTTAAGCCTAGTTCTCTTGCAACGTAGTTAATATGCTTTTGGGTTGTTACACTCCACCAACCGTGTTGGATTAAATTTGGATATTCTATTGTTGCGACATTTGTAGAGTAAGACCATATCTCATCTCCTACTTGTCTTAAATTTTCTTTGTACTTATCAAACTTTCTCATATAATTCTTTATTTGCGTTAGCTAGAGCTTGTCTCCACTCCCATTCTTTTTTTCTGTAGTCGTAACTATTACACCACTTTGTCCATGCTTTTGTCATATCATTTGAACCATACTTTGACTCAAAATCTTTAACTTGCTTTAACTTTGCAGCTATTTTATCTGCATTAAAATCTTTAAACTTTTCCATCTGTAAATAATTTATCTCCGTATTTAAAATCAATTCTATCCCACTCTCGTTCGTTTACATCACCCCACATTAGTAAGTCACACACTACACCCATTGTTAAGTCACTATAGTTTGTGAATCTGTGTAGTTCTGCAATTACTTGACGAGGTCCGTGTGTGTACTCTCTAGCATTTTGCTTTAGGTTTGCTTTGATTTCTGGCTTCAGTCTTTGGTATAATGTTTTCATATTCTTTCTTTATTATATTATCCGTTTGTACTCGTGTTTAGTTTGTAATGATCATTCCATCTTCCATTGTAAGAGAATTGTTTCCCTTTTGTATAATTCTTTTTACTTTCTACTTTATATCTTTTATTACCCATTCCTCTACATTCTCCATATATCTTTAATAATTCCACATGTTTATGAGCTCTTTGTTTTCTCTTCATTTTATTGTAAGCAATTAACTCTTTCATTGACTTACAAACATAGTATATTTGACCTTTCATAACTTTTTTATATTATAGTTGTATTATTATATTCATGTATTTCATTAATTGCTTGGATAAATTCATCTTTATCAATAGTCCCATCTTCTAATTTATTTATTTGGAATCCAATTTCATTCATTAAGTTTTCAAAGTTATTCATTTCTAATTTTTTATTTGTTACATATATATTATCCAAATGTGTTCGTATTTAGTTTGTAAAAGTATATCATTTATTTAATAATAAAAAAAGTGTTGTATGTATTACACAAAGTCTTAAAGTATACAATTAGAATTTATGTGACATTAGTTATTAAATATATAATAATAAGTGGCAATTGTCACATAGTTGAGGACTATGACAAGTTGTCATGTTAGTAACTAAGTATGACAATACGACATAGATTAAATTTCCGGCACAGTTTTTGCTATACGCAATGCTATACATTGCTATACGCTTCGCCCTGGGAAAAAGCTGAAATATTATATGGAAAATTTAGATATGTTTTGTGTGAGTCCGTCGAGGGAAGCAGGTAAAACCGAGAAACCCCAAGGCTAAACGGATAAACAGCAGGGGGACCCAGTTTATATATAGCGTTTTATATATTACAAGGCTAACACGACACATATGTGTAACCCATTACTTCCATATATCTAATATGACATTAGCTACTGAGTATATAATAGTAATACCCTATCGTCACATTCTTAAAATATTGCTATTATAAGTAATAATATACGTATGGCACAGAAATTATCACCAACAGCACGCCGAGCAAAGGCAGCAAGGGACAAAAGATACGCTATGAGTGAGTGGGGTAAGTATAAAAAACGTACTGCACAACAAAAAGCATGTCCTAAAGGTTATGATTATGACCATAGGCTCAGAAAATGCGTAAAATCCTCCAAAAACAGAGCCGGAGGAAAAGGTGGTACCAAAAACGAAACAACTAGAACGCGTTATGGGTACTAAAAACCAGTAATTTTACGTAATTATACTAATATAAAACCAAAACCAATGACATTTTATTACAAAACCTATTCCTGGGCGAATAATAGTAGCCAAGGAGTACCTGAAGAAACCAGAAAACTTTGGGAACATTTATCAGAAAAGAAAAACTGGCGAATTGTTGAACTACCAAACGGCTTTTACCAAGCAGAGTACCAAAAAGATGAAGAATGGGTTGACGTTACTAGACGTGAAACCATAGAATCGGCGGAAAAAGCAATTGATGGAAGCATTGAACACTATAAAAAGAAGTTAGAGTTCATAAATGGTCCTAAAGTAGTGAAAACTTTCAAATAATAACCACTTAAACACAAATTTAATCAAATGGAATATAATAACCCAAGTGAGATAGTAAAAAACCTGTCTTTCGGGACAGATGCAAAAAGTAAAATAATGCACGGGGTTGATAAACTAGCAAATGCAGTAAAATCGACCCTTGGTGCTTCCGGTAAATGCGTTATATATGAAGACGCTATGGGCCGGCCGGTCATTACAAAAGACGGTGTAACCGTTGCGGAAAGCGTAGTCTTATATGATCCGGTCGAAAACATAGGTGCAACTTTAATTAAGGAAGCAGCTAGAAATACAGTGAAAGAAGCTGGTGACGGCACAACAACAGCAACAGTGTTAGCGCAGGCATTGTTACATTTAGCATATGCGAAAATCGGTAGCGAAGGGGTGCGTAATATTAAATTAGGTATATCCTCGGCTCTCGATAAAGTGACTAAGCACTTGCAGGAGGAAGCAATTCCCGTCAAGGATGACATGTTAAGATCCGTGAGTGCTATTAGTTGCAATAATGATGAAGCTCTAGGAAAGATAATATCGCAAGCCTATTCGAAAGTAGGCAAAGATGGTGTCGTTCTTATGGAGGAGTCCGAGACCCATGACACATACGTTAAGTTCGTAGAGGGCACCAGGATAGAAGGCGGACTCAAATCGCCACATTTTATAACAGATAAGGATAAAGGTAAAGCAGTACTAGACAACCCGTACGTACTAATAGTTACTTCGCCAATACCTAATATCCGTAAAATACAAAATGTATTGGAGTTTGTTATTAAAAAGAAAAGGAGTTTATTAATCGTTGCAGGCGTAGAACAACAACCTATGGCAGCTTTATTAGCTAACAAGGTCAAAGGCAATATAAAAGTTAATGTTGTAGATCTGCCTGGATTCGGTCCAACTAAACAAGATACAGTAGAAGATCTTGCGATATTGACTGGGGCACAAATTATAAATGAAGAACTTGGTGATGATTTAGATTTAATAAATCCAGATGTACTTGGTGAAGCTAAACAAGCTATAACCGATAATGCACATACGGTTCTTCAAACATATGATCAAGGTGAAGTTTCTATAGAACGTATTAAAAACGTTGAAAAGAAAGTAAAAGAAGAAAAAGACCCGTACTTTAAGAAGAAGCAACAAGAACGTTTAGCTATGCTTAACGGGCAAGTTGCAATGATAAAAGTCGGAGCCGATTCTAAAATTGAGTTAAAAGAAAAGAAAGACAGGGTTGAAGACGCTATATATGCAACTAAAGCGGCATTACAAGAAGGAATAGTATCTGGAGGTGGAGTTGCGTTATTAGATGCTCATTACAATATACAACCAGAAGATGAGGGTGAACGTATTTTATTAGAAGCTATAAAAGCTCCATATAAAACTATTTTAGAAAACGCTAACTTAGAATATAAAGAAACAGGTAAACAAGGAACAGGTATTAACGTTGTATGCAATAAATCAGTTAACATGATTAAAGCTGGTATTATTGATCCTGTACTTGTAACTAAAACAGCACTAAAAAATGCAGTTAGTGTTGTTAATACTATAATTTCTGCAGATTGTGTAATTTCAAATATAAGACTAGACAATGCAAGCAGTTAATTATTATATAGTAATAGAAAAAATAAAAGAAGC
>Ga0208159_1000319_pt1 | contig 19914 bp, 29 predicted proteins | sample 9_EtaG_FD_184082 | JGI IMG/M metagenome (GOLD analysis project Ga0208159, IMG submission 184082) | Marine viral communities from the Subarctic Pacific Ocean - 9_ETSP_OMZ_AT15188 metaG (SPAdes) (version 2) | ecosystem: Environmental > Aquatic > Marine > Oceanic | place: Pacific Ocean | collected... | reverse complement strand
CGCTGTTGTACAGGTTGATAAAGATTTTAGTGAGTTGATAGATAAAATATTATTAATTGATCAAAAGTCTCAAAAATAGGAAGATAAGCACATGGATGATGAAACCGTAAAAGATATGATTGAAAAAGCTGGCTATGTTGACGGCTTGCGCCCACAGTGGCGCGATTCGGTTGACGTTATCCAAAGCATTATAAATCTGCACAACCAAAATCTGTTGCGCGACGCAGGCTATACTAGGCAGGCCCACAATCAAGCCGCTGAAATTAGGCAACACTGGACAAGGGTGTTGCAAGGATGACCGACTTTAAACGCCTCACAGTCTACCGAAATCAAAAAGACTTCGAGCACGGATATGATATGGGCGTCGATACCCTTGAAGCAATTTCTAAAGCTACAAAATCAGGGGACGCGGAACACGAACCGCTGGTCATGGTCGGACTGCTTACAGTCATTATCGAATGTGCCTACCGAAGCTGCCCCGATCCTGAAAATGTGTCTGAAATGATATCAGTTGCAGATACCTTTGCACGAACCGCAGCAGAACTGCCAGATGAAACAATGCACTAAAAGACGATTCGACTGGTCGCGCCTAACAAATAAAAGACGACGGGTGAAATATAAATCGCCCGTCGTTTGCTTTTAGGGCTTGACGGTACGCGGCCCACGGTCTAACTTAGTATTAACGCAGATCTCCATACTGTTGTTAGTTGGTTTAAATTTACACCTCGTTTTGTTTTCAAAGCGGGGTGTAACTTTTGTAACACTTTTAAAAACCAAAAAAGTTACGCTGTAGTCCTTGCTGGATAAGGGGTTGCTTGCTGTGAAACTTATATATGGGGATATTTTCAAAAAATATTTTTTTTTCATTTTTTTATGGTGATTCAAATGATCAAAAAGTTACACAGGGTTATTATGTATATATAACAGATATTTATAAATTTCAGAGTGTAACTTTTTTTGTAACATGTTACACTTTTCCCTATTGGTTGCAAAAATACCTGATTTACCTTAGTTTTAAGGTATTAAGCCATATAAGAGGGCAAAATGCAGGTAGTAAAGAAATCTAGGGGCAGACCGCGTAAGACACTGGAAACCCCTTTGACCCCAAAACAAGAAAAGTTTGTAAAAGAATTTGTAGCAAACGACGGCATGATTACAAAACGTCAAGCCGCTATTAATGCGGGATATCCTGAAAGATCGGCTCATGTGAAAGCCTCAGAGCTGACCAACCCGACTATGCACCCAAATGTAGTAGCAGCTATAAAAGCTTTTAGAGCAGAATTAGACGAAAAGTACGGCATCACTTTTGCTCGCCATGTTCGTGATATGCAACGCATCCGTGACCTGGCTATTGAAAATGGGGCTTACTCTGCAGCCGTGCAAGCAGAATACCGCAGAGGGCAGGCCCAAGGAAATATCTATATTAATAAATCTGAAATCCGTCATGGGTCTATCGACAGCATGAGCAGAGAAGAAGTGGAAAAAGCTTTGCAGGAGCTGCGAGACCAGCATGGAAAAGATATTATCAACATCACCCCTGAAGAAAAAAAATCTAGAGTCGAGCTTTTATCAGAAACTGAAGAAGAACCAGAAGAAGTGTCGGCCTAGTCTTCGCTTTACCCGTTTAGAGAGCTGGGCTTCCCTCGGTGTACCAGATCTTGTTGTTTGTTCTGAACGCGGAAAATTTTATTTTGTAGAGTTAAAAACCACAAAAGGTTCGGCTGTTCGATTGTCCCCTCACCAAGTTTCTTGGATGACCCAACACAAACACGCTCCAACATACATTTTTGTGCATACAAAAGACGCAGACATTTTTGTATATGCTGGCGAGCAAGCAATTGAGCTGCTGGACAGAGGCTTGCTCCTTAAACCTCAGTTTAAATTTTCTAATCCGGTTAACTGGCAAGAACTTTTAGACTTGACATTTGACATATAAGACTTATCCTTTAGTTACCAACTAACTAACTAAAGGAGACAAGCATGGCCTTTTGGTATGCAACCCCAAAGCAGCGCAGTAGCAGCTTTTCTATTTATTCTAAAGCAAATAAAATTTCTGATATTGGGCCCGCTTTAGCTCACACCCTTTCCGTATTTCCAGACAGCTTGAAAGATGGGGACATGATTCACGTTTGTAAAAAGAAACGTGAGGGCATGGAGCTGCACGGCATCTATGAATATTCTGATGGCGTCATTACAAAACAAAATGATTTCATGACTTCTATGTTTGGAGGCTTGCTATGAAAACAACACAGAAAATTCTTAAACCTCTCTTGCACCGCGTCCTATCCCCACCAGAAGCTAACGCATTGATGGTGATGATTGAGAATGAAATAGAAACACTCTTTGATGATTTTGACCCCATAGCAGATTGGGAGTTCGCAGACTTGTACGCCTACAAGCTGTCGGCCTACAAAAAATATAAAGAATGGTATTTGGATACCCATAAAGAGGAATACGAAGAGGAGAATGGGTGATGAAAACAATAGAACCTAGAATTTTTAAACCCAAAAAAGAAAAGGACGCTGAAATTTGCATGATTTGGATTGCGTTGAACAGTGTGGATTTTTGGGGCAACGATGAGGCAATCAAGAATCACTATCATCTGCTGCGTAAGTACCGCACAAAAGTGGCGAAAATTACGGGCTGTAGTGCGGCAGATTTGCCTAATAAATATCACAGTTCAGATATGCTGCCGCAGCTCGAAGAGCATCTTACAAAAATAGGTTTTTTAAGGAAGGCATCGTGATGAATAAAACAGTTTTGGTAGCCTCAGATGAAATGAGGCTTTGTAATGTTCTGAAAGCTATTAAAGATTTAGAACAGCTTTTTCGAGTTTGTGATGAAAATGTAACTGGTGAAGGGGAACATTCTGGCATAGGAATTTTAGGCCCAATTAAATTTTGTAATCATTCAAAACATCCGAATTATGACCCAAAAATGTTGACGCATATAACTGGGGATACTGAGTTTGATAAAATCGAACGTATGAGAAAAGTTTGCAAGGCAGTTTATGAGCTGCGGGAAAGGTGGGCACTGACATGAAGCAGTTAGTCTTACCTTTAAATCATGAGCCTTGTCTTAACCATAAAGCAAAGCTAATGGCAGATGAAATGGTTGCGTCGGGAGATTGTTTGAATTGGGATCATGCTTATGAATGTGCATGGAATGTAATTGAGGATGAAATAAAATGAAAAGTTTTAAAGTATCAGCAACGAAGGATGTTGGTTATGAGGCAATAGTTATTGCCGAAAGTGAAGAAGAGGCTTTTGAGAAGGCTAAATGGAATCCTGATGAATTTGAATGGAGACGAACTGACGACGGGCACGACTTCACAATTGAAAGCAACATTGTTGAAGCTGAAGACTTTCCCTATGAAGAAATCAGGGACGCTAATGGCGACTACTTCCTATCACTTGATGCAGCTTTTGCCAAAATAGCAGACAGACAAAACTTGTCTCCCGCAGACATGACAGACGAATGGAAAGAAAGTGTTCGTAAACATATTTGGGCCGTCATCATTACCGACACAGAAGAGGGAGTTATGTGGACATTTACAGACCCCCGTCATTATGTGAATCGTGAGGGCTTTATCGTGACAAAAGAAGCCCGTCAGCATGATGATGAAGACTACAACGAAGAAGTCGTTATGGAGACTGCCGCATGTTCTTGATCAAATTATATCACTGGCTTTTTTATCCGCAGGGCAAAGAGCCCCCAAAACCCTATAAAAGAAAAAAGCTTAAATGGCCTAAACTCTAAAAGATCCCCCGTCACATTCTGGCGGGGGAATTTTTTAAAAGTTCTGTTTGACACTATATGAGAGAAAGCTTATAACCATTATAGTTCAACTGTCATAAATGGAGATTTACATGACACATACTATCGAAAATGAAGGCTTCACATTACAAAACCTCATGCTGAAGGTGCAGGATCAAGCTGCTAGGTCTCAGGACTTTTTAGTGCCAACGGATCAGGCTTTTTATAAAACTGCAGAATTTTCAGAAGATAAAAACCTTTCTGAAATTATCCTTGAAGGGCAGGGCGGTGAACCAACCCGTCATCTACAGATAAATGATGTTGCTTTTGACCAGATAGCCGCCCGTGCTGGAATAGACGTGCGGACTGCTAGACGGCTGCAGTCCAGCTATCCTGAAGAATGGGACGGACTCGTCAACGCCATATGGCAAAATGAACCTGTCACCCGCATGATCAGAACGCACATGAATGATGATCGCTTTGGAATCGCCCGGGCTTTTGTTTCTGACAAGTTTAAGACTTTTGATAATGTGCATCTCATTGAAACTGTTTTGCCTGAGCTGATGGAATCAGACGCCCAGTGGAAAATCCAAAACGCGGACATTACAGAAAAAAGGCTTTATGCCCGATTCAAGTCTGAGACCATTTTGGGCGAAGGTGCGAATGTTGGGGATGTTATGGCATTAGGAATCGGCATCAGTAATTCTGAAGTCGGGCAGGGCTCGATCCAAGTGTTTCAGATTAACTGGACACTGGCCTGCCTTAACGGAATGCAAACACAAAACAGGTCGCGCAGCTCGCACATTACGTCAGCTCGTGGGGACGATGACACGTGGAGCATTTTATCTGATGAAGCTAAAAATGCAGATAATGCCGCACTTGGCTTGAAGCTGCGGGACATCACCCGCAACTATGCGAGCCGTGAATCTTTTGACGCTGTACTTGAGCAGATGAAGGCAGCAGCAGGCGACGTGATCGAAGGGACTTATACTCAGGGTGCGGTTGAACAATTGGGCAAAGTGCTTGCAATTCCTAAAAAGCAAACTAGCACGATTTTTGACGGGCTTTTAAATACGATCGGCCAGTCAGGCTATGAGCAGGGCCAGCCTATTAGTCGAGCTACACTTATGAACGCCGTGACAGCTTGCGCGAATAATGCAGAAGCTGATCATGTCGATGAATGGCAACGGCTGGGCGGGGATGTTTTAAACATGAGCCCCGCCAATTGGGCTAGCGTGAGTCGGGCCAGTATAGCAGCCTAACAGCAGCAGCTTTAACATTAAGAAAAGCCCGGAGTCAGATCTGGGCTTTTTTTTTGACATAAAGCCCAATATGGGGTTAGTCTTATATTCATCAAAACAGTGCAATTAATGGAGATTCAAAAATGCACAAAATTACAAAATTCAAGCCGCTTTTTAAAGTCGCGGGCCGCAAGTTTTACGAGCACCCAATACATGGGGATGACGTCGGGGTTATTATGGAATACGGCGGAAAATTTTGGCAGCTCGATCTGTACGATATACCGGACAAGCACGAAACCGCAGATATCGTGCACTTAATACAGCGTCGAGTTTACACGGAGCTTGACTCATATGGTCGGAGAATTGAGCAATGTTAAAGACAGTTGAAATGAGTCGAGCTGCAAAGACTAGAGGCTGTGCAGCTACATATAGGGCGGGCGATCAATCTGTTTTTGACACTTGCCCCAAAGACTGCAGTTTGAATCCAAGCGGCTGCGGGTCAGATATGCCCGATCTGGTTTATATGGATTCAGTTTTGAACGCTAAGCCTCGAGCTGGGGAATCAATGACATATTCACACTTTCACCCAAAATGGTATAAAGCCCTTTTGGGCCCAACCAAAACCGTTATCAATTTTTCGGCAGACACTTTCCAACAAGCCGTCCGGTGGATTAAACGGGGTCAGCCCGCAGTTTCTATTGTGGACGAATCATTTTGGCGCGAGTCTAAGTCGTATCGATCAGGGGAATTTGACGGGACAACTCTTGTTAGGTGCCCAGCCGAATATCTGGACAATTTTAGTTGTATGGATTGCGGGGACGGTAAACCGCTCTGTGCACGGGGCGATCGTGATTATCCGATCATTTTTTCTGGGCATGGGTCCGGCAAGCGAGCTGCACGACAGCTCGACAAGCAGGGCGGGTGCTATGCAACTTTCCACAATACACGGAGGCAATGGGAAGACACAAAAGACTCCGATCAGCAGCTTAGCGATTCGGAGCAGCTCGACCAGTTTATGCGCCAGCTTGGTCCGCGAGCTGTTATTCGTCATCACATAGCGGGAGATCTTGGCAAGTCTGAAAAGCCCAAATAAGCCCCACAATTAACGACTCCGGCCCGCTTATATGGCGGGCCTTTTTTTTGTCTTTTGTTAAAAACAGGCCGTTTTTAGCGCGATTCTCGTCGAGCTCGTGATCGATCGTCGTATGTTTACACGCTGATCAGCTTGAAAACCGCAGTTTTAAGCCAGTTTTTGCGGGTTTTTGCTTAAAATCAATCAAGCTGCACAAAAGATTCAACGCGCTGCACCTCGATTTTTCCCGCCAGATGTACTTTTTCTCGTTAAAGGTGAACCAGGGCAGCTCGCCTGGTCATTCATTTATTGAATTAAAACAAACATCGGTTTCAAATTGCCCGTTTTTAACTAGTTTTGTGTTTATACAACCTAAACTAGTTTAATTCTCGTTGAGCTCGTGATCGATCGTCGCATGTTTACACGCTGATCAACTTGAAATTCGATTTTCCCGCGCCAGAATCCGAGGTGCAGCCGTGACATAAAAGCGGATAACTTGCCCAGCGGGCCGAACTGGCCGAGCTGTAAACCTATCACCAGACGCCATGGCCCGTGTTCCGTGATCGATTGTTAGTGAATTGTGGGAGCTGCACCACGGATCATGACACGCTGCACCTAGTTATTAACGATTGATCCAGTTTTATCGGGCGGGGCCCGTGTAGACTTAATTTCAAGTAAAAACAATGGTTTACGGCCCGCGTCAAAAAAATGACGGCCAGCGGTCGGTCGCCAGAGGACGACGTAGTCCATGTTTTTCACAAACAATAGGTAAAAAAATGATATCATTATATAAAATATCGCATATAATGAGGGTAAAACCCTGTAAAGGAGGCGAGCATGTTTACTGTTTTATTGATAGCGTGTATAGGACAAGACCCACAGTGCTTTAATATACGAGATGATTGGGGCCCCTACACGTCTCTAGAGCAGTGTGGTCAAAGATTAGAACAAATGGCGTTGAACGTAGAACAAAATTTTTCACCAGTTATCTTTTTTCAAAGAAAATGTATATTAAACGAAAAAGTTGAGACGAAAGAAAAGGCATGAGTGAAGACGCAAGAGATAGAGCGGTCAAACTTCAGTTAAGATTAGCTCAACTAGACAGGATAGATTCCTGTCGTAATGACTTTCTTACCTTTGTTCGCGCAATGTGGCCTGAGTTTATAGCAGGCGAGCACCACAAAATCATTGCAGAGAAGTTCCAAAGGGTAGCTGATGGGTCCCTCAAGAGGCTTATTATCAACATGGCACCGCGACACACCAAGTCGGAGTTCGCGTCAAACTTTCTGCCTGCATGGTTTATAGGCCGCAATCCAAATATGAAAATAATACAGGCGACGCACACCACAGAGCTTGCCGTAGGCTTTGGTCGTAAGGTCAAAAACCTTTTGGACAGGGAAGATTACACAGAAATATTCCCTGAAGCCAAGCTTTCCGCCGACAGTAAAGCATCTGGTCGTTGGGATACCGCCAGGGGTGGGGCATATTATGCTGTTGGCGTTGGCTCAAACCTAGCTGGTCGAGGGGGAGATCTTGTTATCATTGACGATCCTCACTCTGAACAGACGGCCATGTCAAATAACGGGTTTGATGACGCCTGGGATTGGTACACTGGGGGCCCCCGACAGAGACTACAGCCAGGGGGTTCAATCATTTTGGTTATGACACGGTGGTCTCAGAAGGATTTGACCGGGCAACTCATACGACAGATGAATAAAGACCCTAAAGCGGACCAGTGGGAGATAGTTGAACTTCCTGCTTTGTTGGGGGACGGGGACCCAACATGGCCTGAGTTCTGGTCAAAAGATGATTTAGAGAAGGTTAAAGCGTCCATCCCGCCTTCAAAATGGAACGCACAGTACCAACAACGGCCCACGGGCGAAGAGAATGCCATAATCCCGCGTGAATGGTGGCAGAGGTGGGAAAACGATGATGTTCCCAATCTTGAATACGTCATACAGAGCTATGATACTGCGTTTTCAAAGAAGGAGACGGCAGATTACTCTGCAATCACTACTTGGGGGGTATTCAGGCCAGAAGAAATTGGGGGCCCTAGAGGGTTGATATTGTTGGACAGTAAGAAGGGGCGTTGGGATTTTCCTGAGTTAAAACAGGTAGCTTGGGATCAATACAACTTTTGGGAGCCAGAAACAGTTATTATTGAGGCAAAAGCGTCAGGGACCCCTTTAACCCACGAATTACGCAATATGGGCATTCCTGTTGTTAACTTCTCTCCATCACGGGGTAATGACAAAGTTTCAAGGGTACATGCGGTTTCTCCTTTGTTTGAGGCAGGTATGGTCTTTGCTCCTGATGAGACCTTTGCGGATGAACTAATTGAAGAAGTTGCAGCGTTTCCAAATGGGGAGTATGATGACCTTGTTGACAGCATGACCCAAGCGTTGATGCGTTATCGGCAAGGTAACTTTGTATCGCTGCCCACGGACGATTGGGACATAGACGAAGATAAGCATACTCAGGTCCGCGCATATTATGGCTAAATCCACAAACGAAGAATTTTTAGACGCTCTTGCCCCACAGGGATATGAGTATGGCCTTCCTGACAGGGCGTCAAAGGATTTGGGAATTGTATCTCAAATAAGCAATCTGTTTCAGCCTTTTAGGTCTCCTGTCATTAAGCAGCCGACGACTGAATACGTTGACGTAATTGACGGAGCTCCTGGGGAGAAGACAAGAGTTCAGACTGAAGGGGAGTATGGCGAACCTGAATTTGGTCTGAGCTATATGCCGATTGTGCAAGGTATAATGGGTTTTGCCTCTGCCCTTAAAGACGACCCCGCAGCAGTAGCTAAAGCTGTAGGAGAAGGCATAGCTCAAATTCCAGAGGACCAGATTAAGTCTGCAATAGGTTTGTCTCGCGGGTATGACTTCTTGCTGGAAGACCAACGCAAAAGTATTTTTGAGCCTGAAAATTTTAGAGAAATTACTTATGACCCTTCTTTAGTTCCGGCGGCTATGGCGGCAGGAACAGTTGTTTCTACTGCGCGGCTCGCGGACAACGGATCAACCATTCTTGGTATGATGGGGGGAAGTAAAGCAAAAACAGGCTCTGCCAGAATGAAAACAGCTCAATCCCTGCGTTCTATGGGTAAGAGTAAGGAGGACATTTTCAGAGCGAATATGTCTTATTTTGACTCTGATATTTTTCCAAGCGATTTTGAGGCGTTTAGGTTTGAGATACCGACTACGAATACAAAGCTCAAATTTGGCGACGAATATGGAAGCACCCCTGGTGAAACTCCTTTAGGCCAACAAGGCAGTTCATTAAAAGATTTTTTAAGAATTTCTCCTGAAGACGGACTGTTCGGCGTTAAAAAAGACGTAATGACCTACAGAACTTTGGATGACGGCAGGGTTCAATTGGATGACATGACCGCAAAGTTTCCAAATGGGAAACCTGATTATGGCAGAAGTCCTGTTTTAGCGGATATAATAGATTTTCCAGAACTATTCGAAGAATACCCGGAGCTTAAAGATTTGAGGATTGCGAGACTTGAGTCTGACACTCAAATAATTGGCGGGCAACCTATGAGAACGGGGGCTTTTTACACTCACGAAGGTATTCTTGGAAAACCAACCATTGCCGTAGGAGATGCTACAGACTCAGATGACTTCTTAGAAAACTTACTACATGAAGTACAACATGCCATTCAAGCAATAGAACGAGCCCCAGAAGGCGGGGCCGTGTTTGAAATCTATGACCAGCTTATGCAACGTGCGGGCCGTAATACTTTGGATAGCGATGGTAAATTTGTACTCGATGAAGAAATTTTCAACATAGCCATGAAACAATATTATACCCTGTACGGTGAAGTTGAAGCTAACATGGTAATGCAAAGATTTAGAAAAAAAGGCTTTGACAGGGCAATTAATAAATCTATGCACCCCCTAGACCTTCGCAAAAAAAATGTTGCGGATACGGATGTAAGCCTTGATGAGCTCGATGCAGTAGATAGAGCGGTAGACGAAAAACCAGAGATTTTTGACCAAGGCGTAGCATCTTTTGGCCCTGGTATAGCGGCAGGTGTACAAAAAAACCAAATACAAGAAAGCCGTAGGACGGGCGGTGTTTCAGATGAGGTTTTACGCAAGCTGAAAGTTGGAGCGGGCGGCATACGGGGCCTTGCACACGGGGTGACGTACACGAATAAAGACTCTTTGAAGCAATCTCCAGAAAGTATTTTTGTGAAAAATGAGGACCTTGCCAGCGACATGATGTTGGAAGAGCTGGGGGAAAAATATAGAGACCCTGACAAATTAAAAACTGGTGTTTTAATACCACGAACAGAGTTAGTAAAAGTAGCGGGATTTGATAATGTAATGCGAGAGTCTTTAACAGGTGCTGCTGCAGCAAGTTCAGAAGTTAAAAGGCCCGGATTTTCTTTATCATACGATCCTATGATGTCGTTCACAAAATTTGCAGGAGACCCAGGCCGTCGGGGCGGGGCTTTCAGAGACCCTTCAGCTTTGTTGGTAGCTTATCCTAACCCTGATTTTTTAGGGGGGATTACCGTAGATGACATTCACAACCTGTCTCCTGCACAGTATTTGATGACGTCTTACCCTGCGGATAAAATGGCTTTGAAAAAACCAAATTCTCGTTATTTTGAGTCAGAAGTGCATATTGGCGGGGAGAACATCCTGACAAGTGCCCCGGGTAAAACGTCATCGGGAGTTCCGCGTAATCAGGAGCGAGGTCTTAAAGACCTGTTTAGTGTTCGGGATATGACAGATGGTGAACTGTTAAACTTGGTAAGGATTTCAGCCTTAAATGACCGGGCATACGACAATATTCAAGACGCCGTAAACGCGATTAGAGATTCTTTTGATGCTAGAGGTAATAATTTTCAGCAGGACTTTGGTGGTAATATGAGAAAGCTCCACGAGAGTTTGGAATCTACCAGTGGAGCTGCAGCTAAGGACGCGGCGGCAAATGAAAGTATTTACTATCTTGGACAGATGGTCAGAGGTGAAGGCGAGTTTAAGGGCAAAGGCAATATTACCGACGCCTTTCTTCGGCCTCAAGTAGGAAAGTTTGATAGGGCAAAACTAGAAGAGACTTATGGCACGGCAGTGGCAGACGATTTTATACAATCCCTTTCTGAGTATACGCGACTCGCGGATATTGGCAAAGGCGAAGCTTTTATGCACGATGCTGTCAAAAAAACTTCAACCACACACTACAAGAAGGCTTTGGATGAAGTTTTGCCTGACGGTACTGAGAAGTATTTTTCAGTTCAATCCGGCAACACCCTAGAATTTGAACTGCCTTTTGACATGAGACAACTTTTGTCTGATCTTGAAATATCAGAAATCGCAAACAAAGCTAACCCTTCTCCTGCAAACAAAGCCAGATACAACGAAATACAAAACAAACTGCGGCAAGACCCCGGTCATAAGTTTTTTACCTATGAGACCCCTGATGGCAACCTTGCTGTTGTATCAGACGAATTAGGAAATGCGTTACATACTGTTGAAGGACAGGGCAAGGTCAATGGCATATTGCAAAGATTAAAAAGAGTTCGCGACGGTGAGATGACTGTCGCTGCGTTTGAAGAAGAAGCGGCGAGGTCAACGCCCGGAAGTATATATCCTTTGATTATGGATCTTGCAAAGCAACAAGACAGGATTACAAAGGGCTATCTACATGCGATTGATAATTCTGAAGTGGGTAAAAAGTTCAATCAGTTGCACAGAGACATTCAAAAAGCAGAGAAAAGAGCTCTTAAAGCCATTGAAGACATAGCTTTGTTGCATCCTGACAATGTAGTTAAGAACATGAGTCGTGAACGGCGGGCCGCTTTCGATGTAACCATTGATAAAGATGTATTAAGAGACAAGGTCGGAGAATACATATCACGGCCCACGGCTCCTTTCAAAAACATATCGGTTCGTGATAATCCGGCGGTAAAGTTTAAACACGGCGGCCCAGTTAAGGCTGGTATCGCACAATTTATCAAACATATGCAATGATGGAGGGATATGATATGATAGAGGAAGAGTTTGACGAAGGAGTGGCTTTAAAAGCTGACGGTTTTGACGAGGCAATTATTGGATCTGCTGAAAGATGCGGGCTACCGATCATGGTTGCTTATGATTGGGATAAGTGTGTAGATATACTGCGGGCAAGAGATGGCATGTCTTTAGAAGAGGCAATAGAGTTCATGGATTTTAATGTAACAGGCGCATACATGGGTGAGGGCACCCCTGTATTTGTAAAGGGCATGAGCCCGCGTTGCGAATGTGAGGTTGTAAATGGTTAGACCCCCTATTTCTCTGGTAGAGAATCAAAATCCGCAAATTGATCAAGAAGAATTGATGGCAGAGGTTGAGATTGAAGCTCCGGGCAGTCTTGAAATGCCCATTGAGAGCGAATTTGACATACAAATATCTGAGGACGGCGGGGCCATTGTAGACTTTGAACCGTCCACAGACATGCCTGACACTGGTTTTTACGCCAATTTAGCTGAGGAGTTGGACGACAGAACGCTTGGGGCGGTTGCAAGTGAGCTTACAAGTGACTTTGATGCTAACAAGGCAAGCAGACAGGATTGGGAAGATGCTTATGCTAACGGTTTGGAATTATTGGGATTCAATTATTCAGAAAGGTCAGAGCCGTTCAGAGGTGCGTCGGGCGTCACGCATCCGCTGTTGGCTGAAGCGGCAGTGCAGTTCCAAGCTCAAGCGTTCAATGAGTTGCTGCCAGCGGGTGGACCAGTGCGCACTGCTATTGTCGGGTCAGAAGATGCCGCAAAGTCTGACCAAGCACAGCGTGTAAAGGACTTTATGAACTTCTACATCACAAACGTGATGGAAGAATACACCCCTGAGTTTGACCAAATGCTGTTTTACTTACCTTTAGCGGGTAGTACATTTAAAAAAGTCTACTATGACGAGAGTATTGACAGGGCAGTAAGCAAATTTATAGCTGCAGAGCATTTAGTGGTGCCGTATGAAACTGCTGATTTAGAAACTTGTCCAAATATCACGCATGTCGTGCGTATGAGCTTGAATGAGTTGCGTAAAAAGCAGATAGGGGGATTTTACAGAGACATACCTGTGCTGCCTCAACAGGCTGCTGACGACGATTTAGGGTCAGAGTTAGACCGTATCACAGGCGTAGAGCCGTCGTCCGTGGATTATGACTGTACTATGCTTGAATGTCATGTCGATTTGGACCTAGAAGGGTTCGAGGACATGGGTGAAGACGGCGAACCAACAGGAATCAAGCTTCCCTATGTAGTCACCATCTCTCAAGATAACGGACAGATACTCTCAATTCGCAGAAATTACCGTGAAGAAGACCCCAATAAGGCAAAAATCCAGTATTTTGTGCATTATAAGTTCCTTCCTGGCTTTGGGTTCTACGGACTGGGGCTAATTCACACGATTGGTGGTCTTTCACGGACAGCGACTGCAGCTTTACGGCAATTGATAGACGCAGGAACGCTCTCTAACCTTCCAGCAGGCTTCAAAGCTCGCGGCCTACGGATCAGGGACGATGATGAGCCTTTACAGCCGGGTGAATTTAGGGATGTAGACGCCCCTGGGGGTGCAATACGCGATAGTTTAATGCCTTTGCCGTTTAAGGGGCCCGATGGGACGTTGTTCAACCTTCTTGGCTTTGTTGTTGACGCGGGAAGACGATTTGCAACGATTACGGACTTGAAGGTCGGGGACGGCAACCAACAAGCGGCAGTAGGCACGACAATTGCTATGATGGAACAGGGCTCTCGTGTAATGAGCGCGGTCCATAAACGTCTTCACTACGCAATGAAGCTTGAATTTAAGCTTCTTTCAAGGGTAATGGCCGAAAGTTTGCCGCCTGTGTACCCATATTCTATTGAAGGTGTAGATTCTGCAGTCAAAGCACAAGATTTTGATGACCGCATAGACGTAATACCTGTTTCCAACCCCAATGTATTTTCTCAAGCACAACGGATTGCTCTTGCTCAAACTAAGATGCAGCTTGCGTCACAGGCTCCGCAGATACACAACATGTATGAGGTCTATCGGGATATGTACGAGGCCTTGGGCGTGCGGGATATTGATAAGTATTTGATGAACGAACAGGCTCAACAGCCTACACCAAAAGACCCTGCACAAGAAAACCAAGAAGCGTTGGACGGCAAGAAGATGCAGGCATTTCCTGGGCAGAACCATGAAGCGCACATTATGGCGCATCTTGTTATGGCAGGATCTCCACTGGTGTCTGCCAATCCGATGGTCGCTGTGAACCTTCAGAAGCATGTTTTCCAACATGTGCAGATAGATGCAGTGGAAAGAGCTATGCGTGAGTCAGGCATGGAAGGACAACCGCAGGTGCCGCCAGAAGTGCAGATGCAGATAGACGCTCTAGCTGCGGTGTATATGGCTGAGGGCATGAAAGCCGTTCAGGACTTGGGTCGCCAACTTTCTGGAGGCGGTCAGCCCGACCCTGTAGTAGCGTTGAAACAACAGGAATTGCAGCTTGATGCCCTTGCAGAGCAAAATGATAAGGAACGGGAAGAGCGTCAGCTTGACCTTAAACAGGCTCAGATGATGGATAAGTCACGTCAGTTCGACGAGCGCATTAGAAGTCAAGAAGAGCAAACAGCAGCTAGAATACAAGCTGCGTTAGAAAGAGAACGCATGAAAGATAGGAGCGTACAATGAGTGCAGTAAAGATAGTAATAAATACGCCAAAGGAAGCCCCGAAGGCTAAGCCTTTTGCAGAGATTGACGGGCAAGGTCGTGTGCCATATGGCGAAGCCAAAGAGGTGTCTGTACCGACAGCTATGGGTATTTCGAAAGTTCGCGGCATGGGCGCAGCAATTAAGGGCGGCAGCTATCATAGCTGCAAGTAAGATAAGAGGCGAAAATTTTAGCAGAACTCGCGGCTGCAAATGCGGCTTTTACGATTATCAAGAAGGCTGTCCAGAACACTGGAGACATAGCCAAAGCAGGAAAGGCTATTTCAGATTTTGTTATAGCCAAGGAAGAGCTGCAGCGAAAAGGTAACAGAAAGAAAAAATCGGGTGTTCGCTCTTCTGACTTAGAAGAGTTCATGGCTTTAGAAAGTATTCGTCAAAAAGAAGAACAACTAAAACAGATAATGATATACACAGGAAGACCGGGGCTTTGGCATGATTGGCAAAAGTTTCAAGCAGACGCTAGAAAAGAACGCAGAGTGCGGGAAGAGTTGGCGAGACGCAGAAGAGCGGAACTTGCAGAAGTCATTGGTTTGGGTGCAGCAGGTCTTTTAGTTGCTTCAATGGTTGCAGGAATGATTGCTTGGATAGCATGGTTAAAAGGGATGTTTGACTAATGAGTGCAGAAGACGTAGCAAGAAAGCTTTTAGAGCTTAAAATACTGCCAAGGTTTATGATGTTGTGCATGACAGGCGTGTATATTAGATGTATTGAGTGGGCACTTTCGCAGCCGGATTTGACAACTCAGCAGGCTTCGCTAATTTCAGTCGTCACGGGGGCCATGACAGGCAGTCTGGCGGTATGGTTGAATTCTGAAAAATGAAAGAGTTTGTCCTTGTCATTTCTATGTGGGGGCACACTGGTGCTGAATGGGCATATGTTGGCAATCAAATAGTTTTACAGCAATCTTTCACACAAAAACAATGTTACCGTTTGTTACAAAAAGACATGTGGAAAGCCACTTACGATAATGAGTTTTACAAAATGAACATTCAGTGCTTTCCTAAAGATTGTGCAGGTAAAGAGGTATGTAGTGACTAATGCCAGCAAAGTTAAATGAAAACACTGAGGTTGCCTTACCGTTACGCAATATAATCAGCATGGTTGCGGCGGCTAGTCTTGCAACGTGGGCTTACTTTGGTTTGATAGAAAGATTGAATACGCTAGAAACCAATCAGACTATGATGCAGTCTGATTTAGAGCAGAATACAGAATTCCGAATAAAGTGGCCCAGGGGTGAGATGGGTAGCTTGCCAGCAGATAGCGAGCAGTTCATGCTAATAGAGCATTTAGCTACTGAGTTAGAGAAGTTACAGAACGAAATAGAAGGCGGCAAAGCCCCTTATGATCAACAACAGAAGCTAACATTAGAGTTTTATGAGAAACGAATAACTAATTTAGAAGAAAACTTAGAAAAGATGCGTAACGGTGGTTGAATTAACTTTTGTTTTATTGCTGGTCATGGGCGGGGAAAAAGTAGAATACACCCCGTACAAGTCACTTGGTGAGTGCTTGTCTGTACGCCGCAAAATAAAACGTAATGTAGGCCACACCAACAATTTTGACCAAAAGTGGTCCTGTAAGGAATTGAAAGTTATGATGTTAAATGGAGAAATTTTAGATTTCATTAAGGAGTAAACTATGTTTCAGGCTCTTATTGGCCCTATCGCATCATTGGCGGGCTCATTTGTTGAGGGGCAGGTATCCAAGCAAAAGGCGAAAGCAACTCTTGCACAAACTGAGGCAGAAGCGAAAGCTGAAATAATGAAAACCGCAGCTACCCACGACAGTAAGTGGGAGTTGATTATGGCCGAGTCTACAAAATCGTCCATTAAGGATGAAATAGTAACGGTGATTATACTAATCCCCCTAATTTTAGTTTTCATTCCTGGCATGGAGCAGATTGTTAAAAACGGTTTTGATCGTTTGAACGAATTACCCGAGTGGTATACATATCTGGTTTTTCTTACAATATCTGCAGCATTAGGCATTAAAGGAGTAGACAAGTTTAGGAAAAAATAGTAAATATCTCATATGGATGAGATAACTCTCGCACAATTTATTCTTAAACTAATTAGAGAACGCAAACAAACTATTGTGGATGTTCTTATAAATAATGAAGTTAAGGATATGGAACACTACAGACAATTGATGGGGAACATTGATGGTCTGCAATATGTTGAACAGGAACTCAAGAGCCTGCTAGAGAAACAGGAGCTAATAGATGACTGATACAGTCCAAGCTACAAAAGAAGACACTGCGTCTTCACCCTGGGTGCATCCCTCTGAACGTGTACTCGACCCTTCTAAAATTGATAAATCGCTATTGGACAGGATGCCTACCCCTACCGGGTGGCGTATATTAGTCCTCCCTTATAAAGGGAAGGGCAAAACAGAAGGAGGAATTCTTCTTCCTGACCAAATACTAGCTAATCAAGAAATATCCACACAAGTGGGGTATGTTCTTAAAGTAGGCCCTCTTGCTTACGAAGATAAAAACAAATTTCCTACAGGCACTTGGTGCAAGCAAGGGGAGTGGGTTATCTTTGCAAGATATGCGGGTTCTCGCTTTAAGATTGAAGGCGGAGAGGTCAGAATACTTAACGATGATGAAATTCTCGCTAAAATTTCTGACCCTGAAGACATTTTACACGGTTGAGGAACATTATGGAAAATCAAGAGAATAAACAAGCAGAAGAAGTTTTACCAGTTGAGCCTCGGGAAGAGGCCGTTGAGGTAGAGGTAGATGCTCCGACCTCGGAAGAGGCTGTTGAAGTTGTACAACAAGCAGCGGGGGACGATCAGCAGGAAAAACCAGTATCTGATTCTAAAAAGCGAATTGACCGTTTAACCAAACTTCGAAGAGAAGCAGAACGTCGGGAGCAAGATGCGCTTCAATACGCTCAAGGCGTAAAGAAAGAATTAGAAGAAACAAAAGCCCGCTTGCAAAATTTAGACCAGGGGTTTGTAAGAGAATTTTCAAATCGAGTTGAAGCAGAAATATCACAGGTAAAAAATGATTTGAACCAAGCACTGTCTATTGGTGACAGTAGTGCTGCGGTAGAAGCTCAAGAAAAACTAGCAAAACTTGCGGTGGCTTCTGATAAGGCAGAAAGTGCTCAAGCTCAACAAAAACGTCGGCAGGAGCAACCTGTTGAAGAAACGCCTGTGCAACAACCTGCGGCCCAACCTCGACCTGCTGATCCTAAAGCAGAGGAGTGGGCAGATAGAAATGAATGGTTTGGTTCGGATAATACCATGACATATGCCGCTTTTGGTATTCATAGACAACTTGTCGAGAAAGAAGGGTTTGACCCGAGCTCAGATGAATACTATAATGAACTAGACAGACGAATTAAGACGGAGTTTCCGCATAAGTTTGATTCAAATCAGTCACAGAGTAATCGACCTGTTCAGACGGTTGCTTCTGCATCAAGGACTGCTAATAAATCTGGACTCAAAAAGGTCAGTTTGACCCCCTCTCAAGTTGCTATTGCAAAAAAGTTAGGAGTTTCTCTTGAAGATTATGCAAGGCAAGTTGAAATACTAGGAAGGAGCTAGTGATGGCTGAAATTCAAGTTACTAAGAACGCAGGCGTTGATCGTAGCTCTCGTGCTAGTCAGACAAGGGAGAAAGAGACAAGGCGTAAGCCCTGGGCTCCCCCGTCTATGCTAGACGCACCACCTGCGCCCGATGGATACAAACATCGTTGGGTCAGGGCCGAAGTTCGTGGATTTGACGATACGAAAAATATTTCTGCTCGTCTGCGCGAAGGATACGAACTGGTCCGCCAAGATGAGTACCCAGATTTTGAGGCACCCGTCGTTGAATCAGGTAAATATGCTGGTGTGTTTGGAGTTGGCGGATTAGTTCTCGCTCGTATTCCGTTAGAAACGGTAGCCGAAAGACAAGCCTACTTTGATGGTAGGACTAAAGATCAGATGGATGCCGTGGACCACGATATGATGAGAGAAAATTCTCACTCTACTATGAGGATCGGCAACGCCGATCGTCAGTCGCGTGTAACCTTTGGTGGTCCTAAAAACTAGGACCTGATTGGAGAAAAAAAATGGCAAACCAAGATACTGCTTTTGGTCTGCGTCCAATTGGCCTTACAGGTTCAGGTGCAAACACTACTGGTGTGACTCAATATGAGATCGCATCGAACAACACCAATGCAATTTTCCAGTATTCGCCAGTGATTCCATTGGCTGCTGGTGTAATTGACATTGTTGGTGCGGCAAACGGTGGTACAGTTCCTGCTCTTGGGGTCTTTATGGGCGTTGAGTACGTAGATAGTTCTACAAAAAAGACTGTCTTTAAGAACTTCTGGCCTGGGTCCAACAACGTCAGTGTAGACACAAACTTTCCTGTGAAAGCTTTTGTTGCTGACAACCCAAATCAGTTGTTTATGATTGCTGCGGACGGCAGTTCAACAGATCGTGCGACAGCTTTGTCAAACATCTTTGCAAACGTGTCTTTAGCAAACGGAGCCTCTGGTTCAACGAACAATGGCCGTTCAACTGCTGAAATGGATATTTCAACAGTAGCAGTCACAGCAACCTTATTCATGCGTATAGTCGGCCTTTCAGGCGATGAGGCTAACCTTGATTTTGACGCTGCGGGTGTGAATTACATAGTTCGATTTAACTTCCACCACAACGCGCCTGTTGCGGCTTCGGCTTCACAGACCACGTCGTTGTCAACTGGCATATAAGGGGGACATAGATAATGGCTATTTCTCGCGCACAACTAGCTAAAGAGCTAGAGCCAGGTTTGAACGCACTGTTCGGTCTGGAGTACAACCGCTACGAAAACGAACACACAGAGATTTTTGAAGAAGAAACCTCTGATAGAGCGTTCGAAGAAGAGGTAATGCTTGGTGGTTTTACCACAGCACCCGTCAAAGGTGAGGGTTCTGCCATCACTTTTGATGATGCACAAGAGACATATACCGCACGTTATACACATGAAACTATCGCTCTTGCGTTCTCTATTACTGAGGAAGCAATCGAAGATAATTTGTATGATCGTTTGGCGTCTCGTTACACCAAGGCTTTGGCTCGCTCAATGGCACAAACCAAGCAAATCAAAGCAGCTTCTATTCTAAACAATGCGTTTAGCACTGGAAGCC
>Ga0208159_1000317_pt1 | contig 19966 bp, 21 predicted proteins | sample 9_EtaG_FD_184082 | JGI IMG/M metagenome (GOLD analysis project Ga0208159, IMG submission 184082) | Marine viral communities from the Subarctic Pacific Ocean - 9_ETSP_OMZ_AT15188 metaG (SPAdes) (version 2) | ecosystem: Environmental > Aquatic > Marine > Oceanic | place: Pacific Ocean | collected... | reverse complement strand
TTACAAGGCGTTAAACAAATTGATCCAAGGTTCAGCTGCGGATCAAACTAAAAAAGCTATGGCAGATTGCTACAAAGAAGGACTTTTGCCTATGCTAACAGTGCACGATGAGTTATGCTTCTCAGTAGAGGGCGACGACCAAGCGCACAACATCAAGCACATAATGGAAAATGGGTTGTCGGATGTCTTGAGAGTCCCCTCTAAAGTAGACGATGAACTCAAAGATAATTGGGGAGAAATCGAATGAAACCAGAAAAAATGAAAACAGTAGGTCTTGTGGACATGCATCCAATGCAGGTCAAACATCTTATGGAACTTGTGGGCATGACATTGAATCTTGCTGCCAATACAGGTGATGACGAAATCATGGACGATGCCGAGCATCTATGTGACGAGATGGTCAAACTATTTGGCGGTGTCGGTGTAACGATGACTGTTGAAGACGATCCAGATATTACTCACAACAACTCAAAATCCATACATTAGAAAGAAAAAAAAATGCCAGAAATAACTTTTAAAACTGAGTTCCCTTATTGGGGGCAAATCCCTAAACCTGTTCCTGCATCTAAAGCACTCCCTGAGTGGTATAAAAATATAGGACCAAATATAGGACCATCGACTGTTTTAGAAGATAACCTTTACGACAAAGGCGCTACAATAAAAACATGCGTTCCTGTGCGGGATTTGTTAATGTCTGGGTACATTATTCCTCTTTGGGAAGAACTTTTTACGGAACAACACTCTCCTGATTCTGAAAGAGTTTTTGCTTTCGCTACATCATCTGACCAAAAAATGCAGGGTCTTTATGGCAGTCAAGTAAGTCGTCATGGTGCCTCGCAGTTTAAAGGAAGTCCTATGGACAAGGCTGTAAGAGGAACACGCGCTCCTAAAATCTCTTGTCCTTGGAACTTTTACACTCCTTCAGGTTATTCAACCTTGTTTATTGCTCCACAATATAGGGAAAATAAAATAGAAATATTACCCGCTATTGTAGACACTGATGTATGGCATAGTGTTCAGTTTCCTTTTTTATATAAAGGGATTAAGAAAAAAGATATTATAAAGGTGGATACACCTGTGATCCAAGTGATCCCATTTAAAAGAGAAAGTTGGACATCGAATTTAGAACTAGAAACAGAACCTAAAGGTAGGCAACTTTATGGTATTTGGACTAAAATCCAACATGGATACAAGAAAAACTTTTCTAAAAAGAAAAGTTTTCGTTAACCTCTTCGATTTGCAATCTGTGCATTAAGCGCAGCGGTTACCGGGTTATCACCTAACAATGCAGGATCCACTGGCCCAGGTGCACGAGCTTGGGTTGGCATGATCATGGGCTGTTGGAGGCTGCTCTGACTGTCTGGTAAATTCATGAAAGGATTTGGTGCGCTAGGTGTCGGTACGCTAGGAGCATCGGGTAAGTTCATGAAAGGGTTTTCGCCAGAAGGAACCGAGGGTCGAGGAGAAACAGACAAGTCTGTGTCAGGCTTGAGCGACATTCCTTTCATTTCTTGTTGTATCTGACGAATCTCATCACGAGGATATAGTTGGTAGACACCTGCATCCCGCATTTCTTGAATGTTTTTCTTTGAGATTCGGAATGGTTGGAACTCACCACGTACAATGTTCTTGTACCCACCGATGTTATTCTTTTTAAGAACACGCATAATGTCACGGTTAGTCATACCAGTGGTCTTTAAATCTTCTATCATCTGATAGTATTCTCTATCTACACGGAGCTTGGCGTTGTTTGCGCGTTGGAATGCACTTTTCAATGAGCCTGCCGTAGCATTGCCATCATCAGTTACTTGATTAAATATTCGTCTAGCGTTGGTCTGCGCCTGATTCATTCGGTATGCGCCGAACTCAAGACCCCGTGCAGGATCAAACTCTTGCGGAGTGACACCAGTAAAAGCACGGATAGTTTCAGTTACTAAATCACGTTCTCTTAGCAGTTTGTCTTTAGGGTTCACAAGACCAGGAGCTATGTTTCCTACTGTTCCACGGATAAATCTTCCGGGTTCTCCGTTCAAATCTATAGGAGACACACTAGGCACCATGGTGTTCAGAACGTGTGTAATCATCTTCCACCCCTTTAGACCATCGCTGTCTTCTGGGTTAAATATTTCTGCTCCTGTAGAAGTGCGTCCACCTCGAAAGAAAACATCTGTAACAGCTTCCGTCAACATCGCTTCTGATAGAAAAGGCTCAAAGATTTCTCTGACTGCTCCGGCAACTGAGTTAGTAAACGTGCCTCCTGGGCCTTTACCTTCTTTAACTGCATCTTCAAACTCGTTCATTGCACGAACAGCAAAACGATACAGGCCATCATATGGGTTGGAGGTACTGAAGTTCATGTATTGTATCTTGCCGTCTTCTTTGCCTAATGGAATGAGGACAGAACCTTTTTCCCATGGTGCAGAAAATGATCGTTGATATGCTTCCATCTCCTCTTGCGTAACTCCAGAAATTGCGTAGCCCATTTCAAGAGCACCGACAGGAGCAGCAACTGTGGTTCCCAAGAAACCTATCATACGATTACGACCACGAGTCCGAACAGCAGGAATACTTGAAGACATGTCATCTAAGCTCTGCCTTACGATATTAATTCCTGTTCTGTAAATCTCAGCGGGGAAGGTAATAAAATTACCCAAAGGTAAACGGCGACCAAGTCGAACAAGATCCGTAGCACCCTTGTTATAGTTTGGTACAGTATCTCTCACAATTTGTGCGGCACGATGCTTGACCATCTCATCAATGTCAGCCTTTGTAAAAGAACCTTTACTGATAGCAGATCTAGTTTCTTCTGAGATGTCGGTGCCATTCTTTGTAAGATAGGCAATAGCTTCTTCAGCTTGCTGTGGATTACTAAAGTCTATTCCGTCTAAGGACTTACGAATGTGGCCTTGCTCTGCGGTGTAGTTAAAGTGCTTCCAGAAATCGTCTGAACTTTGGTAGATATTTTCCAGAGGTTTAAAAAATCCCCCCGCACTTTTCGCAAACTTCTCACGAGCAGGACTACCTGCAATCAAAGCCTCTATTCCGCTCTCAGGTCCACGAGCAGTAAGCCCTACACCTTTACGCAAGGAGTCTTGAATCTCTCTTAACTCTGCATTTGTTCCTAGCATCCCTCGTCGTTGTGCGTCCATCAACTCAGCAATAACTTCATCATCACCTTTTGTAAGAAGGTTTCCGTAAATAAGTTTTGCCGCATCTTTGATGCTACCATGACGACCTACAAATGGAACGTTTCCGTTAGCTAAAGCAAAGGCAGCAGCGGTAGTAAAGTTACGAACCTGTGTGATAGGTGAAAGGATTGTTTTACTATATTGAGACACACCCTTTGCACGTAGTAACCAGTTCCATGTGCTTCTTAGTAATTGAGTTCCACCATCTTCTTCGCCTACGATATAGTTCGTTAGGTTGTTGTACATGGGTCGAGGCACATAGTGATCGTTTAGGCTACCCCACCCAGATGTACCAAGCAGGATCTCTTCTTCGTTTGGAATACTTGAACCAGACTTTTTAGTCACAGGTGTACTTAACGCACCAAAATCAGACGAGTCTCCACCAAGACGCACATACCCGCTGTCAACTAAACCCTGTCGTTGTGCCGGACTTAGACCTTCGCCTTTGATTATAAGGTCTTTGAGTAACCCTGTCTTTTGATCTGCTAGTCTAGCCATCTGACCAAAGAAATCATCTACTGCAACAAACTGGGACATATCAGAAATGGTCCGAAGGGCCGAGTCTCTAAAATCGTGGTAAACTTTGAAGCCCTTATCGGTCTTAACAACCTTGGTTCCTGTCTCCCCCATCAAAGCTCTTAGAGTTTCAGGAATCTTTTCCCTAGATACAAGCATACCTGTATCCAGTCTGTCCCTAGCAATGCGACCACCTTTGTACGACTGACGCATCTTGAGTTGTTTGTCTGCGAGAAAACCTTCACGAGCTTTCTTTGCAACGTCAGGAGTAATCTTATCTGGTACAGTTACCACTGGACCTTCAGGGCCATCTGTCTTCTTCAACCCGTTCTTTGTCAGGAACTCTTTAGGCAACAACCTTTCGTTAACGTCTTTACGTGCTATTTCAGTTAGCGTTTTTTCTGTAAACTTTTTATTTGCTGTGAAAAACGAATCCGCAGCTTCAATAGATTCTTGTGTTGGCACATACTTTTCATCTTCAAATATACGGAAGGTTCGACGCAAATGGGCAGCATCATTATCTTTAACGATGTCTATTAATTTTCGACCATCTTTTGTCTCTATGTTATTGTTCTTCAAAAACTTAGAGTCACCAACTTGTTCGCTCAATCCGCGTAGTTTTTGTTTATATTTTCTAAGACTAGGACGTAGCGTACCAGGCATTCGTTTTAAAATACCATCAGCAATCTTTTCGTCAGCCTCTTCTAGAAAAGCCTTACCGCGATTTAAAATTTCAAGCCTTTCAATGTTACCCTCTAACTCGCTTGGAGGAACTTCTTTAAACAACTTGTTAAGTGCTGTATCATAGTCTTTACGCATAAACTCTTCTGCTTTATTTGCAGCATTTGTTTTGGACTCTATAGCAAATCTGGCTTCTGAAGCAGACTCTGGCAGATAACCCTTGGGTGTAGCCATAGCAATGGCGTCTGCTTTGAATCGCTGCAAAGGAGTTAAGTCATCAGGAGTCATCATGCGTTGGTACAATAGCTTGTCTGCGTTTTCCGCTGCTCGATCTATTCGAGCTTTTAATGCAGAGGCTGTCGCTTGTCCTCTAGGGCTTTTAACTGCTTGACCAATGGTCTTTCCCGCCGCCATCAACGCGCCTTGTGCTACGCTACCAAGAAGAGCAGCCTCACCCAAAACTTTAGCCTTGTTCTTTAGTCTAGCAAGTGTTCGTTCTTGTCCACGGAGTCCGATTAAATCTTCGGTTTGAGTAAATCCCATTTCTGCCCAGTCACCAACAGTAGTCATACCATCATTAGAGACAAAACCGTCAGCAACTCCGGCTGCTATTATCTCTGCTGCGGCGTGACCAAACCTTTCTTTTTTAGATAAAGGTACATTAGCCAAGCCTTTTTTAACACGATTAGCTTTTAAAAAAGCTCCTGCACCTTTTGCGGCAAGCCCACCAGGTAGAACAAACTGTGTAACAATCTCTGCACCTTTACCCATGATACCCTCTGGGTCTAAACCAAGGGAATCTCTAATTGCCTCAGAACCTTCCGTGATAGCGTCACCGTATTCTGTGCCTAGAAAGTAATCTGGTGCGAGGGCTATTGTAGTCCCTGCTCCTTCAATCCCTTTAATAAAACCAGAGCCTACACCTTCCCCTGTTTCTCTAAGACCAGAGCCAAGACGCTCACCAAAAGTATCAACGCCATCATCAAACCCGATGATGTTGTCAGCAATTGCATAGCCAGTCCTGCCTATTGCTCCTGTGACCGCGTCCACAAAACCTATACCTGTGTCCCCGATAAGCGTATCGCCGCGATCTGAGAGTCCTTTGATGTTAAAGGTTCTTTCAGAGTCTGAATCAGAAGAAGCATCTGGAAGAGACATAAAGGGATTGTCTGATTCCGTAGATGCGGGAGCGTCTGGCAAGGACATAAAAGGATTTTCAGCCATTATAATGCTCCTGCGGGAAGACCTCGTTTTATTGCTTCAGCTTCCACTGCTTTACGATCTTTTCCGGCAGCAAGTGCCTCTTGCGCTTGAGTTAGAATAGTCTGTTGTTCGGCTGTTAACTCTACCTTGGGTGCACCACCACCTGTTCTATTGTACAAAGGATCAAGAACTTTTTGAGCTTCGACCATTGCTTCCTCAACACTAATTCCAGGGTCATTAGACATAATACTTTGAACCATTTTTGGCAGGGCTTCACCGTAACGTGGCATGGGTTCAAACCCGCTACCACCACCCGATGCCGCCGCAGCCCTAGCCGCCGCTGTCTGTTTGTAATTGTTTAGACCAAGGAGCACGGCTTGTTGTAGCTTCTGCCCAGATAGGCTTGGATCAGATGTCAGGACTCTGAAGATTGCGTCGTCGATCTCTCCAACATTGTCGGTATCAATGCCAAGAACAGATTGTGCAAAATCTATTTTGCTTTCATCAGTGGGAGGAAGTTCCGCCGCGACCATTACAGCATCAGAAACTTTCTTAGGGTCGTTAGTTGCTGCTTGGGCAGATGCAACTATTTCTCTTTTCTTCACAGACTCTTTTTCCGCTTTTTCTGCGGACCCAAACTTATTAACCAACATGTTAAAGAGTCCCGTTCCTATCCCTTCAACGGTAGAAACAAAAGCACTGGCAGGGTTCCGAATGTCTACTGGTCCTGCCTCCTCAAACCCCATAGGAGTGCTTGGAGAAGCAGGTCGTGGAACTGTTGGAACAGCCGGAGCCTGTTGTTGTTGTGGCTGTTGTGGCTGCTGTTGCATCATCGGAGCAACGGTAGTTTGCACTGGAACTTGTGGCAATGCTGCTTGAACCATGGGCATTGTAGCCTGTGGTGGGACCATTGGTCTTGACATCATAGGTGGTGGAGCCATGGCCCGAGGTGCAGTGGCCTGCATTAGTTCTGAAGACGACGCTAGAATCCCACTTGGGCCGCGCTTGATGCCACCCATCCGTTCTAGTTTATCTCTAGCACTTCTTTGAGAAGCTCCAAACAACGCTGCGTTATGTATCCCTTGCATTTTATGCCCCGCTTACATTTTTTAAACTACCAAGACCACCAAAGATATTTGAGCCACCCGCTATATTTGCGTTCTGTAGAATATTAGTTAAAGGACTGGCTTTAGGTGTCGCCGCCGCCGCAAGAGCGGTAGAAGAGGCAGGTAAACCTGACAAAATATCACGCATGTAAGAGAATCGAGCAAACGGTTCATACGCTTCTTCTAACTGACTTGCCCGTTGAACATCATACTCACTCTGCAACTGACGTTGTTCCAACTGACCAGTGTTAAACAGCGCGTTTACATCTTGGAATCCAAGGTTCTGTGCAGCCTCTCCGAGTGCCCCGATTCCTGTACCCAGTCCTTGGAACAACTGACCCGCTTGAATCCCACGTTTTTGTTGATTTTCAAAAGCAGACTGAGCTTGTTCTTGTGCCGCAGTATACGCCGCTGACTTTAATTGCGCGGTAAGTTTACCTTCTTCCGCTGCGGATCGACCTATTGCTTCACCTTCAATCAAATCACGACGGCGACCAAACGCACCCATGGATCCGGCTTCTGCACCTATCCTACGACGCTCACGCTCCAACGCTTCTTGGATATCTAACTGGGCAGCATCAACTACGTCATCAACAAAGGGGTCAAAGAAGTCTTTGTATCCGCCCTCACGTACTACGTTTCCTTCTGCATCTTTACGAGCAACTTGAGACACTTGTCCCGTATTAGGATCCGTTACGGTGTCATATACAATCTGACCACTAGGGTCGTAACGTGCAGTTCCTGCCGTGCCTGCAAGGTCCGTGCCTGACTGAAAAGTCTGAAGTGCCTCATCTAAATAAGGCTGATAGGCATCCATCATACCTTCGTAGACAACTTCTCCTGTCACAGGATCGGTGTATCCAGTCATACGACGGAGGGCATCAACCTGTGCGTCTGTAAAACCAATGACATCAGGAACAGCTACGCCACCTTCTGTGGCAAAGATAGCCTCTCCGTATTGATCGGTAAGAGCAAGACTAGGATCTGTAGTAAAGCTGCCATCCGCACCTTCATAGAATTGTACTTTATTTCCCTCTGCATCAACAGCAGCCTGTGTTGGATCGAGGGTCGTTCCGCCCCCTTCCATCTGATAAACAGGTTGTCCATACAAAGGCGATTTGGCAGCGATACCTGTGATCGTGCCCGTTTCTTCGTCAACTTGATAGATGTTTGCTAGAAGATTTTTTAAGAACTCTTCCTGATACTCAGGAAGTAGCGTCATCTGTTTCTGGATGATTTCCTCCGTCATCAGGCTCTCCTCTCAAACTGATTCATCATCTGGTACATTTTAGCCGCTCCTTTATCTCTGTCGCCGCCGCCTGCACCTTTGACCGCATCTGCTGTCATAACAAACTCTCCGTCTGACAAGGCTGCTTCCTGAACTCTACCACCATTCTGATAGATCGCTGCGGGTATTGAGTCACTGGTTCCTGTACCTGGACCCTCAATGTATCCACCCATTGCCATTTGTCTCGGAGCGTAGTTTACAACAGGAGTACCGGGAGCCGCGACCCCACGGAAGTTTGGATTGCGCTCACCCGTTGCGTACTGACGCATCTCTAAGTCTGACATTATGTTTTCAAAACGTGGACGGCGTTGCTGATCGAGTTTTTCACGAATTATACCTTGAAGTAGGTTACCCATGATTCCGTCTTTCTGTCCTTCGCCTTGCGCTTGTTGTTGCGCCAATCCCATCATTATAGCTTGAGCAGCAGGATTAGCCCCACTGGATAAAGCTGCGAGTTGCATGGCTTGAGGACTGGTAACCGCGCCCATGATACCACGGCCTATGTTTCCGGCACTACCACCCGCACCACCTAAAGCATTGAGTGCGAGACCTGGTGCACCCATAGTTGCACCTTGAAAGAACGAACCAATACCAGATCGGAAAGCATCTTCTCCTGATTTGCCAGATAACAATGCACCACCGATACCACCGACAAGTGCGCCTACAGGCCCACCTGCAAGCATCCCAACAAGACTACCAAGAGATTCAAATAGATTTGATTTGTTGCTTTCTAATTCTGATTCTTCAGCCATCACGTCTCTCCTGAAATTGCTTCTGGGGCTGTTACACTAATACTCGTGCTGCGCTTTTCAGATCCTGTCCAAGACTGTCCACAATCAGGGCAATTCCCATCGGGGTAGCTTGCAATCTCTTCGGGCGTGTCAACTGCGTTATCGCAGTTTACACAATGCACTGTATCAGAACTTGTCGAAGGTTTCCACTTCGATCCGTCCCGCATTGTAATAATAGTATCACTCATGATGTTGTCACCGTTACTGTGCCCACTGCCCCTGTTCCGGTGGAACCACGAACATGTGGGGAATTAATTAAAACTATCTTAACAAAACCTGACTGTTGAAACAATGCCCCTGTTTCAAGCCCACTATCGTCTGTTTGTAGGTTGGTTAAAACAAGTTCAGTATTGCGCCCTTCACCAGGGTTTTGTTGCTGCGCTAAATATATTGCAAAAGAACGAACCAACTCTGCAAAGTATTGTTGGCTGTACTCCCCCGGAGGAACAGCGAAAAAAGGAAGAGTTAGATTTCGGGACATCAGCGCCTCCCGTCAGGTCGTATGTCCACTCTAGGGGAACCTAGTCGCCAAGTCACTCCGGCAGCGTCAGACTCAACACGAAAGGCAAAGCTGCGCCCACGTAATCGTACATGTGCATCCTGTGTAAACTGTTCCACAGGAACTGTAGCAGTCTTTGTCACTGTAGAATTGGTTGTTTGTAAATAGTTGCCACCAGGGAAATTCCTAGCCTTTAATGTCATAGTAGCCGTAGGATTGCCTGCGGTGGAATCTCTGAACGTAAGGTCTGGAATCAAGCGACGGATAAATGCAAAGTTATCCCCATCTCCTATGTCTATCTGACTAGATTCAATGTGCGCGGTGAGGGCACTTGCAGGGGTAGTCTCGCCGTTATCAAACCCGTTTTCGTGCCGATACAAATAGTTACCTGGACCCGCAGCCAAAGGAAACTCTCTAATGCCTTGATCGAGCCACACTGAACGGGTCAAGTTTCCATAGTACCAAAGCTGCTGCACATAATTATATACAACGTACCGATCATTTTCATCACTGCTTGCAGAAGGATAAAACCACCAGATCTCTCCAAACAATGTATTTACACCCGCAGTAACTTTTTCCGCTTGGGCTTCATTAAAATCAGAAAACACATAATCACGAACAGAACACTGAATACGTTGTACTGTACCTGCATAAGCATAGAACTCACGTTTGCCCATCCAAAATACGGTGTCTTCCACCGCAACCGCAGCCAGTGGACTTCGTATAGTAATGTTTTCAGAGATAAGGTTTGCACCGAAAGTAAACGGCGGTCCAAGAAACTGCAACGAATATAAACTTACATCTGTAAATACCAAGACCTCTTGACGAGTTTCTACGGCGGTAATAATCTCTGATCCAGAACCAAGACGTATGGCTCCTGCGTTATTAGTGGACGTTGCCGCCCAATCGGTCAAAGACTCTTGATCCGAGAACCGAATGAGCAATGGGTCTTGAGTGCCGATGCTATCTTCGCTGTCACACCCAAACGCAAGAACGTGGCGATCTCTATCAGACACAAGCACTTGCTTCGCAACAGTCGGAGTTTTATCTGCATTTGCTAGTCCAGATAATTCTACTGCTCGTGTGCCTACACCATTTGTTGCATCCCAATAATAAAGTCCACCGTCGCGTACATTTATTAGAAGATCTTCTCCAAAGTTATCGTGAGACCAAATGCGTAATAAATCGGTAAGAACCGTAATTGTAGCTGCTTCGCCCCAACCATTTCTTCCCCAAGTGCCTGCACCCCAACCGTTACCAAGAACAGTAGTGTTCAGACCTACGTTAATTTGATATGTGCCTACAACAGAGGAGCCACCGTTACCTGTATCAGAAGAATTTGCATTTACAGTCGTCGGAGTATAAACACCATCAACTGTGATGTTTTCTAAAACAGCAACTTCTCTTGCAAGAATGATGTAATTGTTGTCGTCTACAAGTCTATTTATCTGATACTCTTGATTCAAAACAGCGGCAGTAATATTACCACCCAAACTTGCTGCACCAGAAAAAGTAACAAAGTCGTTTTCTACTGCGCCGTGAGCAGTATCCGTTACCTGTATCTCGTTTGAACCATTCGTTGCGGTAAAAGTAACATCTCCCGCAGCAGTCGTTACACGAATAGGAGTAATGTCGTTATACCCACCACCCTGATTAATGTAATACTTAAACGCGGTTCCTACACCTAAAAACTCATCTAAGTTTAGACTGACCCAAGGATGTAAAGCACGGGCAGTGCCAAGGAATGAATTATCTGAATCTTTAATCCACCCTCCTATTTTTTCAGCATATCCAAAACGAAACCTAACTTTATCCATGTCAAACCAACCACCCTCGTTAGAATACGAGGTGGTTTCTTTGTTGATACCAGGTTTAAATTGGAGTTTTGTCAAAGGCACGATTTATTCTCCTAAATTAAAGACAGCTTACAATAAAAAGTGCCCTCAATCAATTACTCTGCTGGAACTTCCATATAATCAATAATACCATTTAATCTAGGTCGATCCCCTGTGTACTTTACAGAGTGTGGAAGTCTGTTGTTAATTTCTATAAAATCCCCTTCGTACATCTCAACCTTATCACCCGCGATCATAAAGTGCATGTTTTCATAATCGCCATCAATACACCAATGCAAACGGTGAGTGACTCCAAAATATGGATGCGTGTCACTGTGCACTCCTATATCTGAATTTGGAGCTAACTTAACAAAAATTGCTGTTGTACAAACAAACGGTTTATCTTCGTAATATTCCACAAAAGCCTGAGACAAAGGTTCTAATATCTTCATCAATGGATCTGTATGTTTAAATTGCTCACATTTAATGCTTGGATAATGACTGCGATCAGGAAAAATTGCACAAATCGTTGAGGTATCTTTATGTGACTCAAAGTTTTTTTGTCTAAAAGAAAATTCCTCCCAGTCTTCTTCTGGAAGACCAAACAAATATTCTTTAATTTCGGTGGGGTCAAAAGACCCAATTAAACGGCTTCTCGTAATAATATCCATGGAATCTCCTATATCCATTCTTGCCAAAAAGGCGGACACGTAGACCTCAAGTCCTCCGCCATAGAGCTTAATCTCCCTAAACTCGCTTTGGCCTCTCTTATTTTAGGTTCAATCGTGTGTAGAGTATCGAACATTCCGTAGTATCTATCAAGTTGTTTGTTTGCGTTTTCAATGTTGTTTAGTTGAGGATAATATTTATCTGCCCCAATAAAGTTACAAATCCTGTCAAGTTGTTTCTTTGGCTGACTACAAAGATTAGAATAATCTACAAAAAGCATATCTGAATGCCTGTTCTGCACTAATGCTGCCTCGTAAAGCGCACTGTAAGATCTTCCGATAGTTCCGTTAGCTGCCATCAAACATTGAGCAAAGTCCATTGTTCTAGGAAATGTATCTTTATTAACTACGTCATTATCGTACTTTGTCCATGTAATAGGTTCTTTTTCTCGTAATCGTAAAAAAGACGAAGCACATTCCACGGGATCTCGAACCAAACATACAATCTTATACTCCTCTAAAACTTGATCCCAAATGTCCAAGTAAAACAAGGCTTCCCGATTTTTATCAAAAACAAAAGATGAATCAGAGCCGTAATAGCCACAGATAGCAGATTTAAGAACAGGCAAACACTGAGACTGCTGACGGGTAGCTAAACTTTTAGCCTCTGTATAAAAAATACTTCTAAGGTTGTTTAGAATAGAAACGGTTAAAGAACCTTCTATGATCTTGAAATTAGGATTTTGAGAAAGCAATCCACAAAGTAAAGTTGATCCACTTCGGGGCAAACTAAAAAGTATTACAGGTTTTGTCATGAAGCGGAAACGAGAATGGAACCTATGTAAGATGAATCTACTGTTGTAGGACTATGCCAAGTAATAGAGGTATACGAGGAACTGTTTAAATAACTCTGTATATCCGACATTGTACGAACTTGAGTTTGTGTATACCAAGTTAACTCTGTATCTGAATCGGTAACTACTTGTGTTAACTCTGAAGAAGTTACGCCCCCTTCAATAATTGCAGTTGTTCCTAGTGAAGGTAGCTTGTTAATCAAATTGCTTTGCGTTGAACCAAGATGAATCATCCCTGCGCAAAACACGACATCAAAAGCTGCGCTCGTTGTGTAGTTCTCCCAAGAAGACTCCACCAACGTATATTGAGAATCTGTAAAATATGTAGCTAAATTAGATCTAGCAGCGGTTAAAGCATTGGCATCGGTGTCAATTCCTGTAACATGTGTCGCACCTTTGTCTAAAAGCCAACTCATCCATCGACCATTATTGCATCCTATATCCAACACTGTTTTGTTGTTTACAAGACTAGAAACAGCATTAAAATTTACTGCTCTCGGGTTTAAGGTATCAGGAGAAAATGTAACTCCTACACCTTGGTTAAACGCAGATCTATTATCAAAATAGTCGGTCATATAGGTTTACCTCATAATGTGCTAACTCTACTAAATCTTCAATTTTAGCCATTTCATTTAAAATCTCATGCGCTGTAAGTTCTACTTTTCGGATATAATCCGTGATTTTACCGCAAAAGTCTACAACTGTATCCTGATTCATCGGAACAATATTTCCATCCATATCAAACCATTCAAAATCTTCAGGTATATTATTATGACTAGCTCGTAACCCCAACAAAGACATGTATGATATGTGTCTGAAACGAAGATCAAACGTATGGTTGTTGTGTTTAAATCCCCTTAAAAAAACTATATCTTTCTGTTGATTTAAAGTATTCAAATGTACATCCATGACATCACCACGGGTATGCACATGAACAGTAAAGTCTTCTCTAGCAATAGGTCTACCAGAAGCGTGTAAAACAAAACGTGGTTGGTTTCGCACAGCTTTAAAAAAAGTGTGTTTATGTACACTAAAATCGTAAGGTTCTACACGAAGAACTCCAAGCTCCCACAAAAGATCATCACGAGTGTCTTTGTTTAAAACATGACCAAAAAAATCAATTTCTTCTGTATGATACTCTGCCGTAAAACAACCATCATTATACCGTACCCAACGGGCACGAACTGGCTCGGATCCGTTACTCTTTGTAGGGCCTCTCCAATGATCTGGAGCTAAATCATTTAACCATACATCTTCTTCTTCTAAAGGTGTATCCTTCATTTAAAATTAACTCCACTCTATTTTAGAGTATCCTATATTTTGGTTGTCTCCGACATCAGTGTCGTAAAGACCTGTTGTTAAAGAGCCATTTCCAACATAACTATTACCTGAGTAGCCCCCTGTACTGGAACTGTTAGGGGCAGTTAACCCGCCTTTATCTCCGCCTCCTGAACCTCCTGAACTGTAATAACACGGTGCATTTCCATTATTGCTGCCATTGTTTAAGTTGTTGCTGACGTTGTTGTTACTTTCATCAGCATCTGTTCTTGCATTATATGTACCTGGATATGAAACATTTCGATCTGGACGCCCTACAGCCGCACCTCCGGCTCCCGCCGCATAAACTGCCAAGTTATTTGGATGAAACGCTACTGATGCACCCCCTCCAGGTTGCCCTGTAAATACTGCCTGATTCGCTTGTTTTGCTTTTGATCCAGAATAGTTTGCCCCATCTGATCCAGATGTCCATCCTAAGTTATCTGTGGAACTCGTCTCAACAGTTCTAAACGACAAGTTTGTGGGATCAACTCCTGACACCGTAACGCTTGAAGCATTACCTCTTTTAGTGCCGCTATAAGCATTAATTGCACCATTATTGTTAAACCATCTAAAATAGTTATTGTTGTAGTTTCCTGTGCCTCCAGATACTCCCGCTACAGTAACTGTCACAGTAGCATACCCCGCAGGTTGATACGATGCCGCAGCATTTTGCCCTTCTGGAGCAAACCAAGAACCAGGCTGCTCTTTGCCTCCTGATGTAAAACCAAAAGCTTTAGCGGGGGCTGCACCAAATGTACTAAGTAAAGGCATTTAGTTCTCCTTATGCAAATTGAGTTTGACTGGCTAAAACAGTAAACGTCGCGTCCGCTGTTTTTATTATCGTAAACGTATACACATCAAGACTACTTGCATTACCAGCGGTTGGCGCAGAACCACCTTGCCACTCAGGCGTAATCGTCGAACCATCTATTTGATAAGCATTTAGGTAATAAGCTGAACCACCTTGTTTCATTACAAGAGTACAAGTCATGCTTTGACCAACAGCCATAATACTATTTAAAGTTGTACCACTGTCTCCACGAAAGTTAATTGTACGATTTGCCGTTTGGTTTGCCGTGTAATTTTCAATCGCTTGAGTCGTTAAATCAAAGTTAATCGTACCAGTTGTAGAAGTCTGGGCTGTTACTTTTTCTTTAACTTCCTCAATGTCCAACGGGCCGTCTACAGTAACGCCGTCAGTGAGTGCAACGCCTGTTATGTCTACACCTGTTGCGCTTGTAGCTATCTTAGTTGCATTACTATGCAGTAATTCCGCCGCACCACTTTCAGTTGCTTTAATTAAATTTGCTGATCCGGCGGCATTTTGAATTAAAAGTTGAGTAGCTTGTATGGCTAATGGGCCAGTCCCTGCGTCTCTTATAATGCTTGCTGCGTCTGCTGTTGAATGAAATATTTGTAAATCTGAAGATGCGCCAAACAACGCTTTTTCATTATCAGGAAACAAAACATCGCCATTCGCATCAGCCGTAACAACCTTGGACGCTTCAACTGTACCCAACGTAGTAATATCGTTACGGTTTAATTCAGCTGCTGTCGCCGTCACACCAAGGTTTGTCAACGCTGTCGCTGCACTTGCCAAGTCTGACAAGTTGTTTGATGCTATTAGTGCGCCAAAGTTAGATGAAATGTCTATCACAGCGGCACCAGATCCGGCACCATCACAAAAGATCATCGCTGTTTTGCCATTCAATACACTTACGTTGGCACCAGAACCCTGTGAAAAAGTTGCAGTCTGACCAGAAGCATTTCTAACAACATACATTCTTTTCGCGTCATTAGGCGCAATCGTAATAGTATTTGTTCCAGAAGGAGAACCCCCTAGATTTAAAACATGAAACTGACCATCGGAAGCAGAACCATCTGATGTTGTTAATGTGTGAGATGTACCTGAAAGGGTAATATCCCCCACACCCACTGCTAAACGGTCAATAATATCAAAATTAGTATTTGTGGACGTGCCCCATGTACCAGACTCGTCTCCTGTGGCGATCTTTTTAATACCGCCGTTTGTTGTATAAGTAGCCATATCGTTTCCTTTACGCTGCTATCTCAGTCCAAACGACGGTTGCGTCTGGATCGATCCTATCCCAAACTAACACAGAACCGACTTCTCCGCTAGTCCCTACACCAGTGACGTTAATTAATGCGTCACCACTCACCGCAGGCACCGTAACTTGGCCTGTTGCGGAAATCCCAGTCAAGTTTATTTTAGCAATACCCTTGGCTGTAACTGTTCCGACTTGTCCTACTGGAGCAATGCCTGTCACATTGACATTGGCATCACCCGTCATTGTAATAGAGCCTACAGAGGCTGTGGCCCCAAGACCTGTAACACTAACATCAACACCTGTACCACCTGTTGCAGTAACAGATCCGACACTGATTGTGGCCTCTAGCCCCGTGGTTGGTACGTCAACACCACCAACATAACTAAGTTGACCAACTTGCCCTGTAGCAAAAATCCCAAGACTGATGCCCCAAGCTGCTTCGCCCCAAGTTCCTCGGCCCCATCCATCAAACTGGACAATAGCCCCTGAGCCAACATTCGGAGACAACGTGCCAACTAGCCCCGTGGCTTCCAATCCCGTTGGCGGAATGTCAGCAGTTCCTGTTACCGTAACTGAACCGACTGAGGCTGTAGCCTCCAACCCTGTAACACTATAACGTGCAACAACATTTACGACTTGGTCTTCGCCCCAAGCTCCGGCACCCCAAGCTCCACCGCCCCAACCAGAACTACCAACTCCACCTTGCAGTGCAGCAATAGGCGAAGCTTCGCCCCAAGGGTTTTGACCCCAAGAGCCATCTCCCCAATAGCCACCTACACCTACGTTGACTGTGACGTTGGTCATACTGTCACCTTATTTAGGCGATACGGATAATCGCGTTTGATGCATCTGGTGTTGGAAATACAATTTGAAAATCACCCGATGTTGAGGTTTTATTTGAACCAAAGTCTAGTACAACAACTGTATCTGTTGTTCCAGAACCACCTGCTGTTTGCGTGTTATAAATTAATGCACCACGAGCAGTAATTGTTGCTGATGTAAACGTAATGTCATCAAAGTCTGTAAACGCTGTGGTTCCAGATGTTGTTGGAGTTACATTTGTTAACACGCCGCCTCCCGCAGAATACGAACCAGACGCCGAAACTTCGTTAGAAGTCGTATACGCCGTTGTCGCCGCAGTAAATGTAGCACTGTTGTCGTACAACGCGATCTTAAATTGATCGTTTCCGTTTGTAAAATCGTGACTTCCTGTAAGCAATTCCTGCTTAAAAGAAGTACACATATAGTTTCCGCTGAAAGCCATTTTTAAAGTCTCCTTATAAGTTCAGCCAGTTGAGGATGTCCCGCATCCTTTAGTGCATTATACACTGTTGTGCGGTCACTGCGAATAGCCTGTCTCATATAAAATGCAACAAGTTTTTCGATGTGCTTTGAGTAAGCACGAGCTTGGTCCCTAATACCTGGATGAGTATCATCGGAGACCGATATTAATTTTTCTACACAACGCTCTGCAAGTTCATCAGGAGTAAAACCTCGATTCTCTGTCGTGTTTATCTCAACTATCGATTCATGTTGCGGAACGCTTACATCTATTTTAAACATTATTGTTTTGTCCTTATTACCATACCTGTACGGTATTGGTCAGTAGTTTCTTTTGCTTCACCTAACATTTTTATACCTGTAATAGCTTCTTGAAAACGCCCTGCATACATTCCAAGGACATCCTGTTCACCTTTCATATAAATATACGCTTCTATTAACGATCCGTAAAGAAGAGCCATTTCAGCATTTTCACTCAACCAAGTTGTGCCGCTATCTGTCAACGCTGTCAGGCTTTGAGGTCTGTAATAATAATGAAGTTCAGAGGCATACGCACTGTTTGGAGTTGGTGCGACGATGAAATTGTCTACATCAAATATAGCGTAATATCGAGGCTCTCCAGTTGTGGTGTCGTCGGGAGTATAAGTTTGTAAAAAACTTACATCTTTAAAATCCATAAACTCCTTATCTCCGTTGGTTTTAATAAATGCCATAGAAAACGGAGCAAGAAAGTCAGAAGGACAAGGTAGATATTTTTTACCAGAAATAAAATTTGTTGTTGCATTTTTACGAAATAAACTTAACTGCACGTTCTTTAAAATACGTTCTTCTGCCATTCTAATGAATGTGGGGATACTCGTCACAAAAGACGTTTCATCGTTTTCCGTGTAATCTTGTACCGCTGTTTTTAATTGTCCGTATGTAAAGCTCATGTCGTCACACTATCGTTATATTTCCAACCATAGAACTATGGTTAGTACATTGATACACTAAGGTTGTGTCTGAGGGTTCATGTGGAACAATAAACTGAGTTAGTCCCGTTGTAGAATTATAATTTTCTGTAACTCCAGTGGTAAAAGCGGAGCCTCCACTTGATGTTCTAATCTGCAAAGGGTGACTGCTTACATTTGCTGTGTTATCTATTAAATAAGTATGACCTTTGTAAAACGAGAAGTTTGGATTGTCTCCAGACGTAGCGCCAGGGCCAGTGAAGGTATAAGCAGATGAACCGTTAGTGCCTGCTACATATGTCGTTACAGGCCCAGATACTTCATCATTTAATCTAATCCAATTACCGCCATGCGCAAAATACAAACCCCCAGTTGCGTGAACGTGGGCCACTGCGCCATGATACGTGGAAGCACTTGGTAAATCAGTTAAAGCTGCGTAGTAAAATACAATTTTATTAGCACCAGAACTTACATCAAGAAGACCACTTGAATCTATAATATCCGTTAAGGTTGTACCATTACCTAAAGCCGCGTAAACTTCATTAAAGTTATCGTTAATTTTATCGGCACCTACACGAAGAGTATCACCAGTTCCGTCATTTGCAGATGAACCTATACCTACTGTTTGTTTTGCCATATTTTATCCCTCGTCGAATGTATCTGTTGTTGAGTCTAACGTAATAGACGTACTATCAAATCTTGGTGCTAGAGTGGTTGGTGTAGAAATGACCACAGTAACGGTTCCCACTGCGCCCACAGGAACAAGATTGTTTGCAGGGGTTATTCCGGGTATTTCCCTAAATCCAACAGGATTATATCCGTGTTGGATAGCTCTTTGTTCTGACAACTCTGTTTCTGGTCTGGGGCCACGTAGTGCCTGTGGATCTGGAAACGCTTTTGGTGGAAACAACTGTGGATGCTTTGGCTCAAACTCATCAGGCCCGACCTTTGCGCCCGTCCACTCTGTCTTCATGTCACGAAGACGGTAACGGCGACCTGACCGATCCGATATACCATAAGCATGTTTACCACTAGCGTATGCCATTAGACCCTCAGATAACTTAAACTAGGCTGCAACTTCAAAGGTGTTCGACCTTGATCCTCGTCCGCTGCGCGTTGGAACTCTTCTTCATAAACCGACTTTAACATTTGGATACGATCTGGTGCTCGTTTCATTGCCATGTAGTAGGCTAACCCCGCCACCATACAAGGATAAAAACGAAAAGGCATATCAGTAGTATTAACAAGAGCGTCAGCATCTTCTATCCTGCGTACATAGTAATAACGGATTTGATCCGTAGAGTTTTCTGGTGTGGACCACAAATACATCTTTGGAGTAATTTGACGGTCTAACCAAAACTGGCTTGGTCTGCCCTGAGTAGATTTGTTCGGAAGAGTTGCATAATCTCCACGACTAATTCGTTCTATTTCATAATCAGTGTTATCACGACGAACAACCACATCCAAAACATCAACCACATCTGAAGCTAAAGCATACTCAGACGTTCCTTGAGTGACAGTAAAGTTTGCTTCTTTTACTGTCCACAAGTTAAGTCCACGGTTAGCCCAGTCTGCAAACATCAGGTTCATAGACCTACGTGCTGTTTTAGCATCGTAGCCCGTGCGGACTTCTAGTCCGCATCTTTCGTATGCTTCTTCGATTACCTCTGCTACATCGAGGTTGAAGTCTCTTGATCCTGATGTTGTCATAGCATCA
>Ga0208159_1000316_pt1 | contig 19991 bp, 41 predicted proteins | sample 9_EtaG_FD_184082 | JGI IMG/M metagenome (GOLD analysis project Ga0208159, IMG submission 184082) | Marine viral communities from the Subarctic Pacific Ocean - 9_ETSP_OMZ_AT15188 metaG (SPAdes) (version 2) | ecosystem: Environmental > Aquatic > Marine > Oceanic | place: Pacific Ocean | collected... | reverse complement strand
TCTATAATAGGCATTTTGTTGTGGAGAACGTACTTTTTCGACACTTTTAATTTCAAGATGAATATGTCCTTCAATCTCTTTTAAATAGTCCTTAAAAGCAAATAAATCATCAAGTGTTAATTTACCTTTTTCTACCTTACCTGCAAACTTCATATAACTTTCTAAATATAGTTTCTGCAACATTTACAGTTATTGCATTACCACATTGTTTATATCTTTGAGTATCTGATTGTCCTTCTGTCCAATTATCTGGAAACCCTTGTAATCTTTCACACTCTATTGGTGTTAATCTTCTAATTCCATTTACTTCATACAAACCAGTTTTTGCTCCCCATCCACCACCTTGTGCTTTTAAAGTACAAGATACACCATTAGTAGAAAATACTCTACCACCATCACCATCACATACTTTACCTACCTGATCGGGTTTATTTAGTTTTACCCATTTTGGATCTTTGTAATCTCTTGCTGCTAAAGTAGGCGATAAATCTCTCCAACCAAAACCTCTTGGATCAGAGTTAGTAAACTTTACTTCTCCATTCTTACTAACCTCTCTTGCATTTTGTCTGATAGGAAATACTTTGGGTCTACTTCCTCCTGGAGAATATCTACCAACGAAATAGATCCGCTCCCTATTTTGTGGGACTCCGAAGAACTTACTATTAAGCAGTTGGCACTCAACGGAATAACCAATGTCGGAGAGAAAGCTATAGATTGTACTAAATGCTGTGTAATTTCCTGCACTATATAAGCCTTTAACATTTTCGAGTACAAAATGTTTGATGGGCTTTTCAATCTCAATGTAATATTTGAGAATCCGTACAATTTCATAAAAGAGTGTCCCTCTGGTGTCTTCAAAAGCCAATCGCTTCCCTGCTTGGCTAAATGCTTGACATGGGAATCCTCCAGTAAGCAAGTCAATGTCTTTTGGCAAGTCTTCGCATCGAACATTGGTAATGTCATCGAGTCTTTCTGCATCTTTAAATCTCCTTTGAAATGTTTCATTTGCATATTTATCTATATCACTAAACCCAATCCAATTAGGTTTTATTCCAGATCTTTCTAGTGCTAAAGAAAAACCACCTATACCACTAAATAAATCTAAGTGTCCCTTAATTTTCTTTGATTTCAAGGTCTATATCCTTTCTTTCTTTTAAAAATTCTTTAAATAATTTACCCTTATCGATCTCAATAATAAACTCCATAGCTGCATCTAATAATCTTTCAGTAAACTCATCCTTCATTCTGCGAAATATCCTCTCAATAAATAAAATGCTTCTTTCCATAAGTTAATATAATGTTTGTTTTCAAACTGAAAATTGCCTATATCATGCCTTTCTCGGTGATGTTTTCTACATAAAGGTATACATGAAAAATTTTTAATACCTTCTGGATTCGATCCGCCCATTTGTAAATGTTCCAAATGATCTGGATCAACAGGGTTGCCACCACACACTAAACAATTTTTAGATTTTATATATTTTAAATAGTCGCTACTATTAGCCATTCACATACCCAACTTAAAAAATTAATAATACTATACCAAAATACTATAGACATAATATACATACCAACATAAACCAAAAAGTTAATCCAATTCATTGTTTATTCTTTCATATTCAATCAATGTTCTTAACCCAACACAAATTAACATAATTATTAAAACACCTAAAATCATTGTTCATCCTCCATATTATTTAGTTTATCGTATTCAATAGCATCTTGTTCTTTAAAAAACCTTTTACCATCACTTGTTATCCAAACTCTTGTTAATTCACTTGAAACCATATTTTCTCCAATTTTAAGAGATAGTGTGCATAAGGGAAAACACCAAAAGTAAGGAATGAAAAACCTTACTACCTATCTCTTTTTATATTCTAACATCCAATCATTTAATTCTTATTATTTTGTGTGTTTTTTTGTCTAAAGATTCTATTTTAAATTCTTTATTAGAACCTTTAATTCTTTTTCGTGAAGTACCATGAAAATTAACACCCCAAGTCCAATATGAAACAATTTGCCTTATTCTATTATAAACCATAATATTCTCTCCAATTTTTAAAAGCCTTAATCTTTCTATGGATTCATATTTGTACATAGCCTTTTCACCATTTACTCTACCATTAATTTTTTCAATACAATGATTACATTCATCAAAGTTATTATTTTTTGAAATGCAATTTGCAAATGATTTTAATGGCACAAATCTACCACACAACTTACAATTTACTTTTATTTTTCCATTTTTTTCAAAACCATTGTAACTACAATCTATGCTCATTTATTTTCCTTTAAATTAACTAACCAATCATTTAATTCTTGTACTACAAACATTTTACCACGATCTTCTTTTATAATCTGGATGTCTACATTTTCTGTAGGTCTAATCCATTTAGGTAATGCTTTTCTTACTTTAGCCTGGACTCTAACATCATCATTAATTAAAATATCGACTTCCTCGTGATATTGTGGTCCAAGTGCCTTACCATTTGAGCCCCAGCTTCTCACAGCTTTAACTTCATGTAGCTCAACTGCTTTTACAATATCTCTCTCAAATTTATTCCCTTTTATTTTTGATTTAGATGTCATTAATTTTCCTTTCTATAATGCCTTTGAGCATTTATGCTTTGCAACAACCACCAGCATTCACCATTATTAGTTGCTTTCATAATTATATCATGCTGTTTACTTCTTTTGCGATCATTATGAATTTTCATGCAAGGTTTACAATATGTTATATGTTCCCAACCACCTTTGCTCCAGGCTTCTTTTGTTTTATGTGTTTTACACATAGGACATTTTTTTGTTTTCATACTTCTCCTAAAATGGAGGGTAGGTTAGCCTAAGAAGGACTGAGATGTCGAGTGTGCGAACTCGTTGCTATACATAGTACCTACCCTATAAGTTTATATTTCTTCGCAATTATCCATGTGTTCAATAGTTGTTTCTGCTATTTTTCTATTTGAAGATATATCTGGAGATTGGTCTATTATGGCTTTCAAGCCCATTTTAGCAATCTTTATCTTTTCTTTAGCAATTAACAATTGAACAGCAGGATTATTTTTTATATCTTCCATAGTTCCTCTTATTTAAATGGTAAAACCTTGACACTACAACAATTGCTGCCTTTATATAACTCCCATTGATTAAGATAAGTATCTTTCTTACCACACCTTTCACACTTACCCATAGGCATTCCAGTTGTATCGTGTTTATATTCTTCAATTTCAATTCTTTTATCTTGCTTAATAATCTCATCGTTCCATTTTTCCCTTTTTAAATACCTTATCGGATCAAGCCTAAACTTTTTCTCAGTACTATCAACATACAGCTTAGTATGTTCTATTATCTGACTTACCAGATCTGGAGTAATTTTTTTTGCCCACCAAATTGCAGACTCTTTTTTCGTACATTTTTTTGAGTAGAGATTGTACCACTCTAAAAATCCATCTAAATCTTTAAGAGAGGGCTTAGTAGTAACTTTCTGCTTTTTAGTCCTCACTAAACCCATGAAAGTTTTCCAGTCTACCCAAGTAGGCTGCTTACCTTTACCCTCTCTTATTAGTATCTCCAACATTTAGAAAGTTAAGCTCGTAACTGGTGTCACTAATTTTCTTGTTACACTACACTTTCTTTTAGAAGACTCAACAACCCTATTTTCTTTCTTTAGGTCGTTAACTCTTCCAGAAACTGAATTTATAGCCATACCAGTTTTATTGCATATCTCTTGCAAAGTCATTGGTGACACATTTTTTCTAAGTACTGAATAAATAATGTCTTTTTGTTTAGGCTGTTTTCCAGTACCCTTTAACTGATCATAAGCCATTAAAGATGTTTCCCTTATCATATAATCTCCCTTATTTAAAATGGTATATCATCAGATTGTGATGAACCACTTTGGTTATAGTGTTCAAGTGCTAATTGATTCACTTTTTGTTTTAGTTCTTTATTTGCAAAAATAGTATCATTATATTCACCATCTTTGTTTTTCTGATTAGGAAAGCCAACAAATAAACCACTACTACCTTCAACTATTTTAAAACCTTTGATAGTAAAGCCATCTGATGTTTCCAAATCAAAGAATGCTCTTATTTTAGACCATTCCCCTTTAGCCATTCTGCTTATTTTCATTTATTTTCTCCTTGTTAATTAAAAATTCCATTTGTTTAGACTTATTCATCTTATTAAACTCTATTATTTCTTTATTTGGTGGATACTTAATAAACCATTTATACCACAATAAATGATAGTCAAGTTCATCAATAATTTTATTTATGCTCACAATCTTGCCTCATTTCTTCTGGATCAAACACATTGAATTGTACCATAATGTTTTTAGAGTTGTAAATTTGCATAATCTTATCTGCAAAATCGTTACATTCTGCTTGTACTATTTTTATTATCTGTTCATTTTTTTGCATTTACTCTCCCTTATTTGTAAACTTTTCTATGATTAAATCGTACAATGGATGCTGATCTGGATCTTTATTTTTTTTAATTGTTGTTGTGGCTTTAGCTAACTTATCCCATTTTGTAGGCTTTCTTTTCTCTATAACCCTACCAGTATCTTTATCTATCTTAACAACCTTATTCATATAAAATGGTTTAATTGTGTAATCATCTTTTTTAGCATCCTTAAAGATACCATTACATATTGGGCAACCTTTTTTAGCACACTCTACAATCCATCCAAAATGTTTTTTGTTTTTACTTACAAAATTACCATTAACCACTGTTCCAGTAAGTGCTACATTTCTCAAAAGTGCATATTGTGCATCTAAATCACCATCACCATCAATATGGTTACCTAAACCAAGATTGTAATTATTTCTGTTGTGTATAACGTAATTTTTAGCCATTACTTATCCTCTTTAGCAATAGCTGATATTTTGCTATCTAACTGCTCATTCTCTTTTTCAGCTTTATTTTTTTTCTTTTTCTTGTTTGTATCTATTCTCTTTTTCATCATAGATAAAATAGTTTCACATGCTTGATCGTTTTTAGTTTCTCTCCACATATTATTTAGCATATCTTTATCGCCACTAAAATATTCACTATCTTTTAATTCTGAAAACTCTTTAATTAATTGTTTAGGTGGAAAGTATTTTTCATTTACCTCATCAAATGGCTCATCAACAAATGTTTCTTCTGATGAGTATATACCTATCGCAGAAATTAATTTTAGTATAACTCTATCTTTTCCTCGCTTCTCTGCTATCATGCCTTGATAAAATCCAACACTATTTTTTGTATCAGCTTCGCCAATACTCCACTCCATTTTATCGCCCATTTTACCAGTAACAACCATTCTGACAAAACTTTGTTCTGAATTAAGCATTTGTGGTGGACCAATTATAATGCCCTCTATATTAGCTATTTTTTCACAAGCTGAATGTTTAATAATCCATTTACCACTTTGCTTATGTTTCCAAAAGTCATTATCATCCATATTAGGTTGATTTGTTTTTAAGTTATATTTTTCTGCAATTTCTCTAATATCCATTTATTACTCCCTTATTGTATTTTGAATCGTTTTTGATATGTACCATTTGGGTACAAAGTTTGTCGTGATGTACTTAGGATACGACATAATTTTGTTAATTGTTTAGAATTTGGCTTCCTGGATCCGCTAACCCACCTAGAAAATTCAGTTTCATGTACTTCTAATTGGGCTGCAACCCAATTTTGTAATAATCCAGCATTTCTTATGTGGATCTTTATAGTATTTTCGTATCTTTCCAATTTTTGCTCCTTATATTTAATCAAATATAATATATAATTGAGGACTTTTGCAAATAATCTTTCATAATTCATAATTATAATATAATTCCATCAAATTTTCTGTGCAAGTTAAAACTTTTTGTTTGGATATAATATATAATCGGATTTATATTTGAATCCGAATTTGAATGGTTGGTTTTATAGACTTCTAGGTTCAAATTTATAATATGCTTACTAGAAGGGCTTGATAAAGGCATAGGGATAGGATTGAAATTGGATTGTCCCATCATTAAGAAATTATCCAAACTTGTATGACGGAAGTAACTTCGTAGGTCATAGCGAGAATCAACCCCAGGTTTTTTAGATCTGGGGCTATAGGATTCTTGCATTCTGGAGAGTTCATCATAGGTCATTTTTTAAGAAAAGTAATAATTATAATAGTTAAACATATAACTATTAAAGATATAGGACTTAAATCAACCACCATTTATAATTCCTCCATTTGATCAAAATTAGGTTCTATTGGAACATCAAATCTTTGACCACATTTATTACAACTATAAATATTATAACCGAAGCAGCTACCAACAGATTCAAATTCCAAGTTATTATAGTCTTTACAACATTTATTCATTTTATAATTTTTCCATTTCTTCATCACATAAATTGTTATATGCTTTTTTAAGTTTTTTAATGCAATCAAGATTTAAATCTAATTCTTCATCTGTTGCAATTACATCTTTAATACAATCATATAGTTTTTCAAAATCTTCCATTTTATTCTCCCATCTCATTTATTAATATTTGTTTTGCACATTCAGCATCATCACAAACCCATAATGATGGTGACCATCCATTTAATTCTATTGTAGCAGTTTCACCACAAGTATTACAACATTCTTCATCTTCTGCATCTGCATAATCTTCATCAATCATTTCCAGATCATCCCAATGCCTATCAATATCAACCTCATCAAAACCATCATCATTACGAGTAATTGGAACTTCATGCAAAGCACCACACTTATCACAAGTATACTGCTCCCATTCAATTCCATCAGTATACATATCATCTGACAAATCACCATCACAATAATCAGATAAGCATTTTTGGTTTCTTTTCTTTTCTAAATACTTTGCTTCAATTTCTTGAACAATGTTTCCAGAAAATTTTTGTAAACCTTTTTTTATTTTATCATTTTTCATTTTATTCTCCTTATTTGGCTTGTCATCATCAGTAACCAAGTAGCCAACTTGATTAGAGAGTCCATTTATTTGGACTCTTTCGACAATTTACTCCTCTATTAGTTTTTTAAGTTTATTGTAAGAATCTACGATTCCATCTTTATGTTCAGTTTCCCAGTTTCCATCATCTTTTTCATCTATTTGATAGTCATCATCATACCATAAAATGCATTCATGTTTATTTTCAATATCATTTTCCCATAAGTCCCAACGATTTTCATCAATAGATTTTAAAAGTGATTTGGCTGCGGTTATAATTTTAACTGCTTTGTCACAACTTATACTGATGTCTTCATTTAAATAATCGTGGTCAACATTGTATATGTCAGAATCAATCAATTCAGAACATTGATTTAAGTCGCATATTATTTTTTCTATTCCATTTTTTTCTAAGCAAATTCCCAGATCAACAATAGCATCATCATAATCACCATAAATAAATTGTGCATATTTACCTTTAGTAGGTTCGACTCCACATATAAAAAAGCAGTTTGCATAATCAAGTAAATCTTCATCTTGAAAAAAATCTCTTAATTCATTATCAACTTCATCAAGCACTTTTCTTAATGTGTCATTTTTTATGTTGTATAAAAAATATTCAGTAACATAAGTCATTTTATCACTATAGCATTCTTTGATTAATATAATGTCCTCACTAACACGAAGCCCATTATAATATTGACCCTCTGCTTCATCAACATCACAACTATTATTTATTTCTGTTAATATACCATCATAAAATTCCAGATCAGAAATTTTAGTGGTTATTTTTTTAATCATCTTATCCATTTAACACCTCCATTTTATTTAATAAAAATTCATTGATTTTAATTCCCCAAACATATTGAATCAAATATTGTAACCTTACACAATGCTCTTCACTGAAATCTTCAGTTATTTCAGTATAATAATCAATAGCCATATTTATAACATTACATGTGAATGGTTTTATTAAATCAATAGAACCAAATCTTAATTGTCTTCTAATATCAATTATTTCTCTTACTACAGATTTATTAAATTCTACATCTTCATCTATACCATGAAGAGCATCATAATCTCCATAAGTATTTTCCAAATCATCTAAGCCAGTATTTATAATATCTAAATATACTTGGTTATTAATCTTGTTACTTTTTTTATCTTCATTTATAAGAAGCACAGAACGATTAGTAATTTTTATACTATCATTTTTAAGAACTTCTTTTATAGTTTTATTATTCATTATTATTACTCCCTTTATTATTATAATTTTATGTAAATTTCTTGGTAAACATTATCAGCTCTATCAATAATATTTTCATTTTTTAATTCTTGTATTATACCCCTAACTAACAACCAATTTTTTATAATGGCTATTTTTTTTATTTCTTCAACTATAACTTTCCACTCTGTCCCATCTTCAGTTATAACCTCTAACAATTTATTTTTTATTTTATTTTCTTTACTCATTTTTATAACTCCCTTTATTATTATAATTAGTCATTTTTCTAAATTTTGCTGCGGATCTAAAAAATTTTTGCTTCATATTATAGCCAAACACACAAAAAAAGAAGGGCATCCATACTTAGACACCCCCCAATTTTTGGGTTAGTTACTAAAATATTAAACTCTGATTTTCTTTGCTTATGCAAAAACCATCAAGCAAAGCATCATTTAATTTAGCTTTTGAACCTTTGAACTTTAAACCAACCACAACCGAAGCCCCATTTATTTTTTCATCAATTCGGAGGTCGGTTTTATCTCCATCAACTACCCAGTACATTTTATTATTGATTTTTATTTTACTTGGTAACTCTTCAAAAACTATAGCAGAATTAAAACCATTTTTTAAAGCATCAAAAGTTTTATCAAAATCTCCATAATGTGAAAAAGTCAATTGGTAGTTTTTTGGGACTTTTCTATTATGAATTTTTGTGTAATCGTACCAGGTAACACTTGGAAACATCTCAAAAATGTTCATTTTTAAATCTTGATCGTTGGTCTTTACACCCTCCCAAAGTATATCAGAATATGCATTTAATCGGAAAGTGGGTTTTAAATTTTTCTTTTTAGCCAGTTTTATTGCGTTTTCAACTTCAGAAACTAATTTTAACATGAAATTTTTAGTATCTAATTTGAAGGCTAAAGTTTTGTTTATGCGAGATTCTAAAACATTTGAATGAATTGAAGCATAACCATTAGCACCAACACACACAGAAGAACAAGAACTTAATTTTTCGTTCTGCTGCCCATCACCAGATCTTGACAACCTTTGAGCCATTGGGCAAACATTGAAACCACTTAAATCAGAGTGAGCAAAATTTAAGCTATATGTTAAATATCCCTCTTTTTTATTCTTTTTTAGTTTGTGATTTACTGAGCCATCACTTAGCAATTTTACATTTTTCATTTTATCCCCTTATTTTTTAGTAACTGACACCACAAAAAGCCCCCAATTTTTTGTAGTGTTTCGGATTTTAAATCCATCATCAGAGTTACTGAACTTGTTCCCATAATTTATGGTCAACTTGTTTTGCTACAATATGAACACAGAAACCAAGCAAACTATAAACAACTTCTCCATTATGAATTGATGCACCATTAACAAAAGAATTAAATTCATCTAATATGTCTGATTTATTCATATCATCAATATTAAATAAAATGTCTTTTATTTTAGTGAATGTTTCAGAATTAACATAAACAATTGAAAAGCCATTCCAAGTTTCACCCTTAGAAAAGCCATCAAAGTTAAATTCTAATGGGTCTTCATCAAAATTAAATTTTACTCTAATCATTTTAAAAACCTCCCAGTATTTTAATTAAATTACTTAAAACATTTAATACAACAAAAGCCAAGACCAAGCCACAAACCAAGCCTAACCCGATCCACGTAATTTCGTTAATTAAATTTTTAAAAGGACTTAAGTTTTTATCGAAACTAAACATTGAAGCCCCCAATCCAATTCAGACAAAATCTTACTAATTGAATTAAAAGAGTAGCCCCAATAATATTTAAGAAGCCAATTAAATAGAATGTTAGCATTTTAAAATATATGCTTTTATTTTTATTTCTCATTTTTTAATTTCCTTATTTTATTTTAGTAACTATTAAAAAGACTATAAAGCCCTTTGAATAATATATTAAATTATATCGAGAATACCTAAAGAATTCTTGACAAACATATCAAACCAGGCTGCATATCATTTGAGCGGATCCAAAGCCGAGCCGATACAAATTACCATATATACAAACAACCAAAACAACCAACAACAAAACACCAATTAAAAACAAGTATTAAAAATTATTAATTTAAAATAGTATATATCCCTATTTAATACCTCTTATTGCCACCATTTAAAGTACAAACAATTTAAAAAGGGGTATACGTTGTAAAAAGGGGGTGTTAGGGGGATAAAATCGGATACTACAATGTCAGATCCCATTCCACAAAAAAAGTAAAAGATAAGTACCACATCCAAAAACAGAAAAAAAACTATTTTAAAGTACCAAATTGTACTTATATTATAATGTGGATAAAATAACCCAAATAACGAAGAAACCGAACAAAGTAATGGCTATAGAGCTCTATGCTAATAATCCAGGCATTAAAGCTAAAGATGTGGCTAAACAAATGGGTGTTAGCACAGCTTCTGTATATAAATGGAGGCAAGATGCAGAATTTAATGCTAAGATATACGAAAGGTATCAAGAACTTGTAGTAGGGGAACTACCAAGTATTATGAATAGCATGATCAGGGAAGCCAAAGAAGGTAGTCCAAATGCAGCTAAGTTTGTATTTGAAGCACTTGGTAAGTACCAGAAGCAAATTAATGTTACGATAGATAGTCCTTTTGAGAAGTTTTTAAAGAAGGTTGATGATGTAGAGGAAGCAGAAATTATAGATGGGGAAATAACTGAGGTATTTGTAGATGCACCTATTGATGAGAATTTACCACCTAGAAAGCCTAAGATAAGTGATGCTCAAGATAAAATAATGACTAATAGAGTTATTAAGGAAGAGATGAAGAAACTATCTCGTAATGAAAAACGTAAGATTTGGTATAAGTGGAAGAAAAGGGCAGAGGCAGTAGGTATAGAACCATTAAGGGCTAAACGACCTACTAAACTACAACGAAAAGAGTGGGAAGAGTCTATTATAAAAGCAGAGGCTAATCACTAATATCCATTAAAATTTCTTCAAGTCTATCGAATCTATTATCTAGTTGTGATTCTAATTTAGCAACACCAACTTTTAAATTAACGATTTCTTCTTCGTTTTTATTGATTCTTTTTACTGTTTTAACTTGTTCTTCTTCAATGTTTTCTATTTTTGTTATATTAGCACCATGCATATATACTACAGTAGTTGCAGCAGTTAATATAGTTAGTATTGATCCTATTGAAATCTTTTTATCAATCATCGTTCATTCCACCTTGTTCCATAATTCTTAAAAACTTATCTTTTAGTCCATTACCTGATAGTCTTGCGATGATTTCTACTTGTGCTTTAAAAATACCATTAAGTTTTTTTTGTTCCATTTGTACTTTTTTTTGCTGATCTATCAGTTTGATAATAATACCTTCCAACCTCTTGAAGTCTTGGTCTAGTTCTGTCATTAGAGTTTCCTGAATAAACCGATTCTGCCTCCATATAAAAAATCCGAATGCTATTGTCATCGTAACAGGTATTCCAAATTGTTCCAGTACTTGTAAAATATCCATCGTTCTCCACTATGCTATTCCCATAAAAGGGATTGTTCCTTCGCCAATTAGTTTACACATTTGGTTATATGTGTTAGGCTCTATTTCAACTAAAGTATCTTCTTCTTTATAAAATTGATTTTTATATTGATCTTCATTTAGCTCACTAGCCATAACATCGGTTATAATGTTAATTTTTTCGTGCATATTAATTAAATTTTTAAGGATTATTTCGATTAACTCTTTTTCGGACTTTTCCATATTATTTCCTTTGAAGTTTGCTTATTAATAATTTAACCAAACTCTCATTAAATTCCTTGTAAATTCTATCTAATTTTACTTTTTCCGATGGAATATTTGTTATAAGAAATTCTCTTTTATAACCATGAGGTCCTGATTTATATGGAACATTTACATCTCTATCTTTTATTCGTCTGTAATTAGGATTTGTTGGTTGATCGTCTTTTCTCCATGTATAACCTTTTCTATGTGCACTATAAGGAACACTACCTCTTGAATTTCTACCAATACTTACACCTTTTTCTGATCCTGACAAACTATTTGCTAATTTACCTGTCATTAATAATGGTTTATCATGATTTACTCCAAAGTGTTTTTTCCTTTGTTGTAATGTAAGAGGGTTTAATTTAGGTTCTACTTTACCTGATTTTATATAATCAGACGATTCTTTTGCTACTTTTGGTGAAATTTTAAGATTTAAATTTTTATTTAGCTTTTGCTCTTGTAATTCAGCTATTGCTTTGTCAAAATCAATGTTAAGTTTTGTATTAATCTTGATTTTCATTTATTTCCTTAATTTCTACCTCTTCTTCTGTTTCTATTTGTTCTGGTGCTTCATTTTCAGCTAATTTTGCTCTTGCCTCTTCAATAGTTAGGTCTTTATTGTATTCTACCATTAATTCTGCCTTATTTATAAGTCCTAATGACAGTCTATGGTTGTCAAGTGCTATTTGATCTTGTATTGTCATAGGGTAATCAGGCTCATTAAAATCAAGTTTTAACCCTTCAGGCATAGAAATATTAAAAGTACTTGCTATTTTTCTTTCAATTTGGTAAATTTCGTGCTCATATTGAGTCCATAAAGCCAAATCATCCTGATAATCTTCAAAACTTTCTAAATCTTTAATTTTTAAGGCAATTCCACTTGGTGTTTCGCCACCATCTTGTGCAAACTGTACAGATAAATGATTGTTTTGTGCTACAAGTTCCATTTGAAACTTAACATTTTCTATAACCTTGTTAATATCACCTGATGGCGATTTTATATCATAACTTGCATCAGAAGGAAGCTCTAATATAACATCAGAGCCAAATCTTTGTCTATTTCCCAGATCAGCACCACTTACTACAGGTTGTCCAAACATTTGAAACCTTAAACCAAGCTGCATTTCTGTCATTGTTATATTTATATGCTCATTAGCACCACATATATCATTTGCTCCCTCAACAAAAAATGAATCACATTGATGTTCTCTGTGAGTAAAAGCAAAAGGTAAACAACCATAACTATGATCTTGTTGTTCTAAAATTTCTCCATTTTCATCAAATATAATATATTCTTTATCATTCCAATGTATATATTGCAATTTATCTGAATTTCTAGTATCATCCACATAATTCATTAAAGGGTAAGATATTGAAGCTGGTTTGAAAGGATCGTTTTCAAAAAAAGCATGAAAATAATAAATAGGCTGATAATCAAAATGAGGCATCTCATCATCTATAAACATTACTCTTACTGCTATTGTACCTATTAATCTAGTCATTCTTTCTATATGTTTCATTTTAGCATCTTTTAACACAGAAAGATTTTTGTATTTTTTATTTACATTCCTATCAGCACCTACTGTATATACTCTTGACATTTTATTTATAAATTTTTTGGTAATATTTGCTTCATATGGAGGAACTTCTCTAAATGCCTCTAAATCAAACTTTGAAGCTATATAATTAGCAGTATCATTACCATTATAATAATCTAATAATTTATTAACATAATTTTCTCTTTGATTATGATTATAAACTTTTAAGTTTTTTAAACTTTCTTGTATTATATCTGTTTCTTCGTATATCATCTGTTCCTCACTTTAATTTCTCTATTTTTTATTGGGAAGTGATTTATAAAGAAATATCTTAATTGATCACACCCATGATCATGATAACCATCTTTTAATGGCTCTGGTTTTAATTCTTTTCCATCTACAGCTTCAGGGTATCTATAACTCTCTAAATCTTCTGCCATACCTATACAATTATTGTTTAAATGTAAATATCTTTCACCATTAGCATTTTCTATAAAGCTTCTTACATGATTTATACCTGCTGATATACTTCTTGATGCTTTATCTGTTATAGAATTTACGATTAAACCTTTGCTTCTAAAAACTTCTATATCTCCTATACCTGACTGACTTGATGCCTGTAATCCTGCTGGATCACCATAATACTTTACAACACTATAAGGTTTTGATTTTATAATATCTACTAATTCATCTGTTTTAATATTTGTTTTATGAGCAACCTCATCTATCATATTTATATGCCATTCTCCATTTACTCTATGGGTTTGATACCATCCCACAGATGGCATACGATAACCAAAATCAATACTACAAAAAACAGGAAGGCGAGGATTGTAAGGATAATACCCAACATCAATGTTTCTATCAAATGGATAAACCCTACCTTCAAAACTTGTAAACTGTGCACCATACTCCTGATCATAAAGCTCTTTAGACATATTCCTTTTTCTTTCAACAAGGAATTGGTCTGTTTTACCTGTAGGAAAAGCATATTGATTATCCCAAGATGGTGCTTGGTGCGACTCCCATAATTCATCACTTTTACCTAATAAATATAAATCATATAACCAATTAAAACCTTCAGGTGTAGATATAAATATACCTTTACCTTTTCTATCTGATAATGTGGGAGATAAATACATATCCCAAATTCTAGGTCTAACTTTAGCTGCTTCGTCTATTATTAACAGGTCTAAACCTTCACCTACCAAAGAATCTGGATTGTCTGCTGATTTAGCTTCTACAGTAGTACCCCATTTAAATTTAATATATCTTTCTTTTTCTGAAGCCCTGATAATGTCTTGTGGTCTACCTTTAACCATCTTTTCCCAAACTTCCCTAAACATTAAATCGGCTTTATCATAAGAAAGTCCAACTAACCAAATTCTTTTGTCAGGTTGGGAAGCAAAGAAGGTCGCCTCCATAGCACTCGCAGTCGTTTTTCCAAATCGCCTCCCACACACCATGACAAAAAACCTTGCAGACTCTTTTGTAGGAAAGTGCAATTTTCTTTGACCTTCGTGAGGTTTATAACCTAAATAATCGAACCATTTTTGTTTATAATTATTTAAATCTTGCATAATTCCACCTTTATAAGTTAAGTTACAATGTATGGAAAAAGCAAGATATAGTATTTTGAATAAACAAATATACAACATATAGGAGGGCAGTATGTCCGAAGAAAAAATAGTATCTAATGAAGCAGTAGTGGATAATGGTACAGAGAATGTAGATCAGGAATCAGCTCAATCTGAATACATAGCAGAAAGCAAGAAGTACAGAAAAAGAGCTCAAGAAGCTGAATCTCAGTTAGCAGAACTAAATAAAAAGTTAGAATCTCAAGAAAATGCTAAATTAAAAGAAAAGGAAGAATTTAAAACATTAGCTGAAAAATTTGAAGCTGAAGTTGGTAATCTTAGTCCTTATAAGGACAAATATGAAGCATTAGTTGAGCAAAGAAAAACTTCTCTATTAGAAAAGCTACCTGAAGATAAGCGAGAACAATTTATAAACAAAGACTTAGATGTATTAGAGTTTATGGTATCTGAACTATCTCCTAAAACTTCTGTTGAGCCTCAAGCTCGTGGGACAGTTAAAACTAATAATAAAAAAGTTCAAAACTGGACTAAATTAGACAGTAAAGAAAAAGCAAAAAATTGGGCAGATATTATAAAGTCATATACTAAAAAATAAACCCTACTAGAAGGTCGTTTGACAGTTGATAGAGGGTTAGAATGGAGTAAAATTAAATGGCTTACGTTAACACAAGTGTTGGTAGTGCTAATACTGATTTAGACGATTTTGTCCCTCAGCTTTGGTCAGAGGGAATTAATAATTACATAGAAGAACAATTCGTTCTAGCAAACATAGTAGACACATCTTTATCTTCGTTGGTTAAACAACGTGGTGATGTTGTTCATATTCCTTTAATGACAGAAAAATCTGCAACAGCAACAACTCCTGCTGATTTCTCTGCAATTACTGATAACCTTACATATCATTCTAACAATGATGATGAAAAAACTATTACAGTAGATAAATTGTACTATTCTGCACAAATTATTTCTGATATAGCAAATGTTCAAGCATCACCTGAATTTTTTGATATGTATGTTAAAGGTATGGGGTATTCTATTGGTAGAAAAGTTGAAGCATTAATTGCTGATGATATTACTGGCTTAACTGTAGGTAATACTGTTCAGTTAGATTTAAGTGCTAATAATACTTTTGCTGCTGCTGATATGGGTGCTGTGCTAAAAACAATGGCACAAAATAACTTTGATCCAACTGCTGGTTGGGCAATGGTTGTTAGTCCAACTTTATATGGTTCAATGATGCAAATCACAAACTTTACATCTGCTGACTTTTCAGGATCTGGTGGACTTTCAGTTAAAGGTGGTAGAGGTTTAGTTGGAACATTAGCAGGTATGCCTGTTTACGTTTCTAATCGTATGAAAGAAACTACAACTAATAACCATATTGCTGGTGCTATTTTCCAGCCTCAAAATGCTAAATTACTTTATCAGATTGAGCCTAAAGTAGTATCAGAATACTCTGTTGATTTCTTAGGAACAAAAGTTGCAGCTTATACAGCTTGTGGTTTTGATTTCGTGAAAGATGGAGAAATAATCACATTAACTAACTTAGGTTAATACTGATATATAAATAATGTAAAGGGGAGCTTAATAACTCCCCTTTATTAAAAATTGGAGAATTATGGCAAAATATAAATCAAAAGCAACTTGTGTAGGATCAATACCTTTTTGGGCAAGTGATTTAATAGGAATAGATAATTTTAATAAATTAAATGCTGGAGAAGATGTAACTATTTCAGAACCTCAGCCACAAGTATTAGAGTGGATAGAAGTCGTTGAAGTAGAAGAATCTGAAGAGTCTGGAGAATAATGTCTTTAATAGATAGTATAAAACAACACGAAGGTTATGTAGGTGTAGTGTATAAAGATAGTCTTGGTATAGATACTATAGGTTATGGTTTTGCAATTAAAGATTTAGAATTAGATAGGGATATATGCGATATTATCCTCGAAAGAAAACTTAATGAATTAGAAGATAGGGTTAGGCTTAAATTTGGATGGTTTCCTTATATGCCTAAAGAAATACAAGATGTAGTTATGGAAATGTGTTACCAATTGGGAGTAACAGGAGTTTCTAAATTCGTTAAGACTTTAACTTATTTAAAAGATAAAGATTTCAAAAGTGCTTCTGTAGAGATGTTAGATAGCAAATGGGCTAAACAAACACCTAATAGAGCCAAAGAATTAAGTAATAGAGTACGAAAGGTACATTAATGGATAAAGGTGTTGTTAAAAGAGTCATCGTAACTCCAGACAAACACTTTCCATTACATGATCAACCTGCTATAAACTGTCTTAAAAAAACTATAGAAATAGTTAAGCCAGATGCATATGTTGATATAGGTGATGTGGGAGAGTGGCATGCATTTAGTGCTTGGAGATTTAAAAGAAAAAAAGCACCACCCTTAGAATACCTTATAAAAGATTTCGAAAAAGACGTAAAAGATGTAAATGCTGGCATGGATCAGATTGATGAATCGCTTGATAAGGCGAATTGTCACGAGAGATATATTACAGAAGGTAACCACGATAACTGGTTAAACTTTGCTGTAGAAAAATATCCTTACATACCTCAGTATAAATTTGCTAATGCAGTTAATTTACAAAGCAGAGGATATAAATATATTCCCTTTGGAAAACACTTAAAATTAGGTAAATTATACTTATATCATGGACATTTATATGGAGGTCAATACCATACAGCTAACCATTTAAGAAAGCTTGGTTGCAATATTATGTATGGACATTGGCATGATCTCCAACAGATGTCTGTTACCCATAAAGATGGTCCTAAATCTGCATGGAGTATCGGATGTCTTAAAGATATGAAAGATGAAGCAAATTCTTGGCTTGGTGGTAGACCTATCAATTGGGCACATGGATTTGCAATAGTAGATTTTTTTAAAGGTGGACTATTTACAGTTCACATTATACAGATAATAAATGGCAAAACTTCGTTGTGGGGTGAGTTGATAGATGGGAATAGAAAATGCTAGTGCAGAAATTGATTATTAAGGCAGTAGCCTCCCTAATCAGGAAGCAATTCAAATTAGATAAAATCCTAAAATATGTCGAAGAACCCAATGAGTTAGACGAAGAAGTTAAGCAACTTAAAAATAGAGTTGATATGTTAGAAATTATTTTAAAAAAGGAGAAATAATATGTTAGATTTTTTATCAAACAATGCAGGATTATTATTAGGTGGTACAGGTGGTGGAGTAGTTTTATATGTACTAAAAAAAATCCCAAACGAAGAAATTTGTGCTTGGGTTGAAGGTATTTGTTTTACAGCAGGAAGATTTATGACATTAGGATTAGCACAATGGAAATTTACTAAAGATATATGGAATAAGACTGTAGAACCTTATTTTATTGATTTGGTAGATAACTTTGTAGGTGGTGCTTTAAGAGGATTTATAAGAGGGTTAAGAGTAGATAAATAATGTCAAACAGGAAAGAAAACTATCAAAATGATAATGTTAAAAAACATATTAATCCAATTACTTTGGGTGATGGTGGTCCTCTTTCTAATGATTTACAACCTTTAAAAGTTGGTGGTGAGGCATCTCCAATAGAGGTGTCCACTTCTTTACCTGATAACAGCGATAATGGAAAAGTTGTTATTAAAGGTGATTTAGAAGTTACAGGAACTACTAAAGGTATTGATACAGACACAGATACAAATACTACTTATACTGTAAGCACAGTAGATCATGCAAGTTCTGCATCTAAAAAACATATAAGACTAACAGGCTCAGATTCAAGTACAGATGATGTAACATTAGTGGCTGGAACAGGTATTACTTTAGCACAAAGTTCAGATGAAATTACTATTACAAATAGTGTAACTGATACAGATACTGTATTAACTACAGAACAAGTGCAAGATATTGTAGGAGCTATGGTTAGTGGTAACACAGAAACTAATATAGCAGTAACTTATGATGATACAGCAGGTAAGATAGATTTTGCATCTACTGATACAAATACACAATTAGATAAAGCAGGAGTAGAATCATTAGGTATACAAACAGTAGGCACAATTACAACAGGTACATGGAATGGTACTGCAATAGCAAGTGCTTATTTAGATAGTGATACTGCACATTTATCAGGCACTCAAACATTTACTGGTGAAAAAACATTTAATGCAGATGTTAATTTTAATGCTACTAAAAATATTTATTTTGATGGATCTGGTGGACAGAATGTTTATATAAATGCTGCTAATTCATCTACTTTTAATATAGGTGTAGATGGTGAAGATAAAATAACTATTACAGATAGCGAAATTCAATTTGGTCAAAATAATTTTATGCTTCCTGAAAGATCTAATGCAGGTAGTGATACTGCAGGTAAAGGGCAAATATGGGTAAAAAATGATGCACCTAATAATCTTTATTTTACAGATGATACAGGTCAAGATATAGCAATAACTGCTAATGGGCATTTAGCACAAAAACATATTATCCAGATCAATGCAAGAGTTTATAACAGATATAATTATTGGTTTTATCCTACTTTTACATGGGGTACAAATGCAGAAAATTGGAACAGCACAAGAAATAGTGCATCATTAGAAACGACATGGTTTGATAGTTGGAATCCAATATTAGTAGTTCCTCATAATATGACACTAAATGAGTATTATATGTATGGTAACTCTACTGCTACACATACAATAGAACATGCTTTATTGCATGGAACAGGTGTAACATGGGATGATACTAATGCAGACAATTTTAGTTTAGCACAAATAGGTTCAACACAATCAGGTGCTTGGACATCAGGCAGATATAACGATTTAGGGCAAACAGGATTATCAGTTGATTTAGCAAAAGGAGATATGATAATGCCTGCTTTTAGAAGAACAACAGGTGATACTTCATCGACATATTCGTATTTAGAGATATGTTTTGT
>Ga0208159_1000315_pt1 | contig 20025 bp, 27 predicted proteins | sample 9_EtaG_FD_184082 | JGI IMG/M metagenome (GOLD analysis project Ga0208159, IMG submission 184082) | Marine viral communities from the Subarctic Pacific Ocean - 9_ETSP_OMZ_AT15188 metaG (SPAdes) (version 2) | ecosystem: Environmental > Aquatic > Marine > Oceanic | place: Pacific Ocean | collected... | reverse complement strand
ATTGTCAGTCCATAAGACCTTTCCATTGCCTAAGTATTGGCGTTGTTTCTTAGCCTCTCTTTCTTCTTTTGACTGTGCTACATATACGCTCGTATTGTTTCCGTATCGTGTTTCATCGTTTACAGCCATTGTAAGATTGACGTATACTGCGCCCTCTTTCCCAGCGATAAATTTCTCCTTAGGGAGTTTATCTACTCTTAAATTAAAGTTTATTAATGCACTCATAGTTTATTTATTTTAGTTTATTTATTTGTTTATTTATATTAATCATAAGGTTTTGTATTCTGTTTTGGGTTTCTTAAAACTCTCGCTTTCATCCTCGCCAAACACTCCTAACTCATAGAAGCCAGTTAGTTTAAGCACAGCTCTACTCATTGCTCGTTTCTCTGCCATCTCTGCAACATACCAAGAGTTAGTGTTTCCGTCTTTGTAGCTCTCTCCTTTTAACGCACTACCAAAGGTTTCAATGCTTTTACCATCCTTACTTGCAAGTGCTTTAAATACTGCATAGTTAGGCTCACATCTAATTACTTCATAGTTTACTACCATTTGTTCTAAGGCTTGTATTTTGTCAATACCTTGTCTTGTAATGATCGTGTAGTGCTGGTGCTTAAAAAAGTCCGATTTGTCTAAGTTATATTTTTCATAAAGTTCTTTTAGTTTATCTCTATTCATTGTTCTGTGTTTAAGTGTTCTATTTCTATTATTTGTTCTAAGTATTTTACTCGTCTTTCTAAGGCTTCTATTCGTGCGTTTAGAAAATCTATTGTTTCTGTGCTTCTTGCCCTTTTAACGTCTTGATAATGTGTCATCTTATAAATCTTTAAACATTACAAAAGGGTTGTCTACACCTATAACAAATTTAATATCCAAAATAGTACTGTATCTAAGATTGTGTATTAAACTTTCTTCTTCTAAATCGTTTGAAATAGATGCAATAATATCTGGATATTTAAGATTAACTCTGCTTAGTTCTTCAGAGTATTGAGGCTTAAGCCTATCAAGTAAGGAAATCATTTTATATGTCATTGTCTTTGTTTTAAGTTTTCACAAAGCTACAAAAAAAAATTTAATAAACAAAATGTAAACACTTAAGCAACAAAAAAACCACCCTTTACAGAGTGGCTCAATTGGGCTGGTTAGCCATAAAACAAAAACATAGAATATTAAGCAAAGGTAAGTATTATATATATATCTTAAAAGTTTTGATGCTTTTTTATTTCATTTAATTTGTCGTTAAATTCTTCATATATTTCTCGCCAATCTGCATCTGTGTACTTTACGACACTTCTTGAGGTCTGTAATAGTTCTTGTGATAGTTCTTGCCCCAAAGCTATACTGTATTCGTACTGCCTACCATATTCAAACCGATTGCACTTTCGGCACTGTAAATTGACGTTCCTTTCGTCATATCTCGTGATCAAATACTTTCTACTTATAAAGTGTCCAGCATCACTTTCAGAGAAATGTATTGTTTTACCACAGCTTATACAATTACAATAACCAGTTTTGTTGTCTACATCTCTGCGCCTTATGTATTCGTGAAACACTTTATCTATCTTATTCTTCCAGTATTTTTGTGTTTTTTTAGGCATTGCCCCAAATTAGAATAGACCGCAGAAGTCATTATTTTATTATAACTGTTTTTGTTTCCCTTTCTTTATCTGTTTATGTTTCCCTAAATATATATATATTTAAGCATACCATAATTCTATAATAAAAAGTTCAAAGTTATTAATTAAATTTAAGAAAAAAAAACAGAATACTACTTTTTCCAGTTCTTAGTAATTTTCTCAGCAGAACGCATACCAAAATAACCACCATAAACAAGTAGTAATAAAGAAGAAAGTAAGTCAATCCAATTAGCGTCTATTTTAAAGCCTTGTAGTGAACTATCTAAAATTATGTATATAAATAGTGTAAGCGTTAAAAAGGCAAGTGTAAGGGGTCTTATATTGCGTGTAAGATAGCTGTCAGTGGCGTTGTCGCTTACCCAACGCTTTGTAGTTTCTTCAATCTCTTTGTTTTGTTGCTCGTGTATTAATTGCTGAAGTTTTATCTTGTCCTCTGTCGATATATCGGACTTAGTTATTTCTTTGATCGCTTCGCTTGGAGATATAACGCCCTCAAGCACATTACCTAAAGCTGGGTTAATTACCTTTGCAGCACCAAGTAAAAGCTTACCTACTGTCGTGTCTTTAAACTTCTTTTTAGGCATTGTTGTTTTTTCTAAAATCCCATCGTGCTTCTGTTCCTCTAATGTCTATGTGTGTAAAGGTGTCATACCTACCTAAGCCACCACATTTTATAAACCCACCTTGTTGTAATTTCTCAATGGCATTTGCAACCTCGTCTGGCGTAAAGTTTTTTACTACTATGTCAGCAGCTTTTCCTTGCAAGTGTTGTGATTTTAATGTGCCACCATTTATACCATTCCAAGCTTCACACCTATAAGCACTATTTATTTTTATAGGCTCTTGTAATTCATCCCTAACAATTTGTAGATTTTCTGCGAGTTCTTTGATGTTTCTATATATATCATCTGAAAGCCTACAATAACACCCCTCAAGATTGCCTTTGCACTCAAACTCGCTTAGATTAAAGTTCTTTGTCAGCTTCATTCTTTTTCTTGTATGTTGCGTATATCTTTTGAATTGTATAAACAATAGAAGCCAAAAGAAGTATGATCTTAAGGCTATTTTCCACAGCGGTAAAGCTAATTCCCAAAGTAATTAGATTAAATAAGTACAATCTCACGTCTTGCAAATTCATAACATTAAGCCTTTTAAAAAAGCATTCCATTTAGCAATAAGATAAAATTGCAAGTTTTCTATTTTGTCTGCTAAGTATCTAAGTCCTTTTACCATTACATTTTATTTGTTTGATAGTCCACACCATAAAAACTGTGTACTCCGTTTCCATCTATATTACCTACTGCATTTGACTTCCAGCCATAAGGGTGTTCATCTAAGCCTACCCACATAACATCTAAGTGGTACTTGTTGCTAAGTACTGGTGCTTTTATTTCTTCGCCTTCTTCGTCATATTCGCCTTGCTCTAAAATAATATTACCTAATTTAACTACAGCGTGTGAGTGTGTAGGGTACTCGTTACCTTGTTCGTCTTTATCTACTCCTAAAGCTTTTATTTTAGCCTCAGCAGTTTCTTTATCTTTAAATTCGTATTTTCCTATTTTCATAATTATGTTGTTAAACAAGTTAGTTCTGCGTCTGTTAATGCTTCTTTATATACTGCAAGGCATTTTATTTTTCCGTTAAATTCGAATTGGTCGCCTCTATTTGTTTCAAAAACAAACATTCCGCTGGGCATAGTACCAGATGTGTCTGTTGCTACTTCACTACCATTAAACCAAAGTGCCATATCATTAGCCTTATATTTTAAAGCGATTTTATTATACTGTGTCAAATCTGGTGCTGTATAGGACAATGTTGCTTGTTGCCCCCCACCATCAACAACAAACCCTTTTATAACATTGCTTGTTTCATCCCATTCTAAACAAACCCTATTGCTTATTGAGTTGTCCGTTAAAGCTATGTTTCTTGTAGTTCCATCGTTAGCAAGTGCAGCCGCTTCCACATATAAAACACCCTCTGACGAGTTTATAAATTCCAATAAACCACCACTTATAGCTGACGAAGAACTTGTCCTTGTTACTGTTCCACTTGTCGTTGGTATGTAAGAAGTGGCGTAAGATAAAGCTTCAATTTGTGCATTTGTAACAGATCCACTAACTGTACAAGTTAATGTTCCACTTGAGGGCGTAAAACTTAAACTAACCCTATTATTAGCACCAGTACCATTAATTGTCGCACTATGTGTACCACTTAAAGTAATTGAGCCAGTGCCATAAAATGAAACAGTATGACTTGCAGCAGTTGTAGTAACGCCTTGTGTTGATAAAGTAGCTGAATTTAAAAATAAATTAGTTGATTGTGGCTCAAACAAAATATGTCCTACTCCACCAGTATAGTCAATTCTTGGTAACGCAGCATCAACAGTTTCTACATTTCCACTCTCGTTTACCCTTGTTTTATTAGAACGAGTTTGAGTTGTAAAGTCGGCTTTTGATATTTTTTTCACAATTACATTATCTACCGAGCCAACAAAAGCTGGGTTTTTTCCACCTGGGTTTACTCTAATAGATACAGCAGTATTTCCATTAGCTCTTATTATTTCTGTGTAAGTACCAGCCTCAGTTCTGTTTGTGCCATAAGCATCTGAGCCACCACCAGTAAAACCTATGATACAAACACTGCCAGAGGTATAAGAAGTTATTGTATAAGTAACTTCATAATCTTGTAGGTTATTAAATGTTCCATCTATGGTTTGTGATAAAAGAGAAAAACCACTCTGTGATCCGTCAGAACTTGCAACCCCACCACTAATAGACCATCCATCTCCTTTAGTCCAGTTGCTGTCAGTAGCAAAATCTCCATTTACAATAGAGTTATCTCCAATTGTTTTTGGCGGTTTGACTGGAAATAAAGTGTTTTCCGCATAGGCGGTAGGTGTCAGTATTATACTTGCTTTACTTAATAGATTACTCATTATTCACAATTTTCTAAAGATGTTAATATTGCAGTTGTACCAGTAACATTCTCGTAATACGTTGCTCTGACTTGTAAAGCTGAGAGTAAATCTGGTATTTCACTTGTTACCGAAAGGTCGTAATAAACGCCACCCCAGCCATTTTCGTTTGGATTTCCCCACCAAGTTGTTTCGTAAATTTTTCCGTAACTCATATCATTATAACTTTTTTAATTTTACCCTCGCTTACTGTATAAGTACCAGGTATGCTTGTTATTACGTTTGTTGTATCGTCTGCAAATGTTTCTGTTATCTTAACCACTCCGCTTGGTGTTGTAATGCTGCAAACATCTGCGTTTCTTGTAGTTGAGCCAGAAGATAAGTTAGCAATATAGCTTGACAGCCCACTTTCTTCAAATTGTAAACCCCAAACAAGTACTGAACTACCATCTCCAGTGTAATCTGCATCAGATGTACCTTGTTGTAATTGCACAAAGTAACCGCTTGTGTGTGTTGCAGTTGCTGTGGCTGTTATACCTATTCTATACCAACCATTTGGATAAGTTTCAAATAGTTGTACATTTCCAGTAACAGCTTGAGTATCTAAGTTGAAAGAGCCGCTAACCCCCATAAAAGCACCAGCATTTATAAATATAAATCTATTGTCGCTTTGTTTTTTAACAAACAAACTTAGAGTATATTGAGTTCCACTTGTTGTAGATAGCACACCGCCAACATAAAATCTATGTCTACTGTTGTTTGTATCTTCTTTTAACTCCATAGCCTTTTTCTCTCCAGTAGGTGCTATTGAGTTATTATCTGTAAGTGTAGCACCAGTTAAAGTTTTACCAGTAGACAATTCAGAGTATTGTTGTGAGTTTGTGGCTGCTGCTTCTATAAGTAAATTAGGACAATCACTATTTAACCAATCAAGCCTTGGTACAGTTGTAGCAACAGTTTCTATAAGTCCATCGTTACGCACTCTTGTAGCTTCGCCAGTCCTTGCAAAAGTAAAGTCCCCAGTACCATCACTTGGCAATACAGAATAAACCTCTGTGGCTCTATATCCGCTTGGGATTAATGCTAAAATCGGATTACTCATTCTTTTTATTTTTTATCTCTTGCTTTTTTAAAGTTTCAAGAATATATTTTTTTAATTTACTAAGGTTTGTTTCTTTTACCTTGTATCTCATAGTACCCAGCCTTTAAAGGTTGTGTCTGTGTCTGGATCGATATCAGAATTACTATTTGTGTTGTACTCTGGGAACAAGTTATCGTTAAAACTAAGGTAATCAACTAATCTTGTAGAATAGTAGTTAGCGTATTCTCTCGCCTTAGATACTAAGTAATCTACTTCGTTTTTATCTACGTTCTGAGCGGTTTCGCTTGAGTGCTTAAACACACCACCATTTTTTATTTGATAAGCTGCAAAAGGTATGTAGTTCATTTGTGCAAACCATATCAAAGTAGGCTGTACATAAGTGTTTACTAAGCTTAAATAATTACCAGCCAAAGACCCAGCAACAATATCAGCACTTATCTTATTGTAGAGGTCTGTGCCTAACAAGTTTTGTATGTCGATTTGCTGTGCGACCTTAATAAATTGTATAAACTTATCTGTGTCTACATTGCCATCAATTATAGAGTTTTTAACTAAGTCCGTTCTGTTTATAAATAGTGCTGTTGCCATTAGTTCTTAAATCCTATTTTGTTCCAATATTCAGCGGTATAACCTTTATACTTCATATCCTTTGGTGCTACTGGTACTTTCTGAGCGTTTGCCTCTGGTTTAAAACCTCTTGACCTTGCTTCTGTGGTTGTGATCGCATCGCCTAAGCCTTTAGCACCATCCTTGCGCACATACGTCTTTCTAAGCCATTTGTGTTGGCATCTTGCACCGCCCTTATACAACCATATTGAATAAGTATCGCTACCGCCCTTACCAAAACCAGCATTGACTGCTTTTGTGTCCATTGAGATAATATCTTCCTTGCGGTAAACCTTTTTAGCATCTACCATCTTTTTACAGAATGGTCTTGAGTTTGCGCTGTATCTTTGTGGGCTGTACATATACCTTACTAAGAAAGTATTACCTTCTTCAGCTTCTTGTTTGCTTTCGCCATCTTGTTCGCTTTCTCTAAAAGGCTTTGCGCTACCAGTACTTACAAACTCCCATATTTTAGCAAGTGTGCTTTTTTCTTTCGGCTTGTTTAAGTCCGTTATAACCTCGTCTAAGCCATCTTCTTCGTCATAGTTTACCTCTCGCTCATCCATTACGTCAAAGTCGCTTAAAAGGTCTGTTTCGTCCTCTCCTAAGTCAATTAAGGCATCTGCTATATCGCTACCTAATTCCTTTGGCAAATCTTTGGCTAATTTTACGCCAGTTTCTTCTTCCCTTGTTTCTTCGTCCTCTACGTTTTCAAGGTCTGTAAACTCAAGCGGTTGTAAGGTCTTAAAGTATAGTTTTAAAGAGATATTATTAAAAGCTAATATACTATCAAAGGCATCTATTAAAAGGTGCTGAAATGGTCTAATAACTGTGTTATCCATAAGCACCGATGCAGTTTGTAGTTCATCTGCATTATTACCCAATCCAGTGCTGTCTTTAATTCCTAAAAGCATAGGACTTACAACTCGGTGTGCCACCATTATTTTCTTGCCACTCTCATCACTTAAGAATTGGTATTGGTTATGTGCATCACTTAATTGTATAGGCTCTATTGTAGCTTGGCTCTCTGCGTTATCATTGAACGCAAGTATAAACTTACCAGCGTTGCTTGAGCCACTAAATTTAGAGTATATGCGGTTTTCTAAGTTTTGGCGTTCCTCTGCGTTTGGTGTACCGTTGTTAAAATTAATCAACATCGATGGGGCTAAACCATTAAGGATGTTGTTTAAGTGATAGTTAGATATTTCTTCTTCTAACTCTGCGTACTGTAAACCACCTTGATAATCTGGGCTTGAATAGTACTTATAACCCGCTCTGTAAGGCTTTATGTAAATAATCTCAATACTCTCATTTGAATAGCCAAAAGCTGGTATGCGTTTTAGTTCTGTTCTTGGTTTTACATTACTCCAATCATCACTATAATAGTAGCCAGTTATTTCGCCTTTCTCGTTACACTTCTCTGCTCTTAAATTCTCTACTGGGATGTGTTCTACTTGTGCTATTGTTTTTCTATCCTTAGAGTAAATAACTTGTATTGAGCATTGACCCATAAGTTTTAAATCGTAACACAACTTGCGCACACAATCCTTTTTAAATAAAGTAATCATTTTAGCGTAAGCCTCTGGCTTTCTATTGCTGTCTAAAGCATCTAAGCCTTTTCCGTAAATCATTTGGCTAACACCATTGATTATGGCGTTGTTAGTAGGACTTCCGTTGTAGCGGTCTATTAGGTATTGGAAGTAATTATTATCGCTTCCATACGCTACCCATTGTTTGTTTGATTTCTCTACAATCTCTGGACTTGTGTAACTGCTTAAATTAACTATTCTTAAATCGTTCATAAAATAATATAATCGTTATCAAAGCTATTCTCTGTGGTGTATTCGCCACTATTTACAGAATAGTAATCGTTGTTAGCTTGGTTTATAGTTTGATCTGTGCAAAAAACTTTGTCTTTGTAAATTACAGCAGCACCATTCTTTACCTCAAGCATATAAAAATCGCCCTCAGTTAATGTACCGAAAGCTGCTACAAATGACATATAATTGCCATCTGTTGAAGCGGTAGGTGTTTTATTTATAGTTGCGCCAGTACTTTCACTTGTTAGGTTTATAGTAATTGCACCGCTTACAAATTGGCGTGGTATAACCTTAAAAGTTTTATCGCCATTAGTTCCTATAATCTTCATACTAATATATAAACAAAACTATTTTATTTTGCGTAAAAAAAATCCCTACATTTCTGTAAGGATGTTTGTATTTGTTTTTATACTTATCTTTTTATAAAGACAAGTCGTAAACCTTAGACCACTTCTCACGACCTAACCAATTATAAGCGGGTTTTTCTTCGTAGTTGTCTTTATTCACTTTCAAAGAGGATAGGTCTATTAATTTTTTAGGCTCGTAAGTATATTCTTCTTCTACTTGTAAGTCGTCCTCTATAAGCTTGTAGTGGGGGTCTACTGTTACACCATTAACTTGCAGCCAATAATGTAGATAACCGTTAGCCTTGCCCTCAACCATTACAACCTCGCTTTTTTCTTTTTTAGTTAGTTTAGAATAAGTCATATAGCAAGTAAACCAACATCTGTTTGAATATTCGTAGACCTTACCGCTTTCTACTAATTTGTTTATTTTTTCTAAGGTTGTCATAATTTTTTTTGTTTTACATTACAAATATACAAAACATTTATTGTTATAAACAAATTATAAACAAGTTTTTTTTAATTTTTTTTATTTCTTATCTGTTGGGCATAAAAAAAGCCTCTCAAAAAGAAAGGCTAATTTTAAACATAAATAAACTACTATGCTGGACTTATTGGTGTTACAGCACTTACGTCTGGCTCAGTACAGAAGAACGGAGGAAAAACCTCTGTTGCAACCGCAGTTAAAGTGAAGCCTTGCAAGTCCCCTGGGGCAGCCCCAGAAACAATTGTTCCCCCAGTGATTTCTGCGCCATTATCTCTACCCACTAACAAACGCTTAGTGTTCCCAGCACCATCTGGGTACAATTCTACAACGTAATGCGCACGACCTCTATTTAAGAGTTTAATTTCTTCTTGTGTCGCTACGTCTAAGTTTTGGAAAGTAACATTTAAAGTACTTTCGTAAAAAGTAGTACCGTTTTCTCTGCTTGATGTTACAGCAGTTTCTAAAGAACTTAAACCGCCCTTTACTTCAAACTTAAAGAACTCAGCAGAGTTGTCCGTTGGTAGTGTTATAGTACCACTGCTATCGCCTAAAGCAGCAATCGCAGCACTATAATCTAAGATGTAAATATTTTTAATTCCAGCAAAGGCGGTCTTACATCCAACCCCTCGACCTTTTGTTATTGCACAAGCCATATTTTTTTAGATTTAATAAAAAAGGGTAGGCAGTTTTGCCCACCCTCTTTATGTTGATTAATTTAATTTATTAAGAATAAAGTACGATGTCGCCTCTAACTCCGTATTGTACCCCAGCAGTGTAACGCATTACTACACGCACATTTTGAGATCCATCAAGGTCAGCCATATCAATTACTTTAACTTCGTTTCTGTCATCTAAAAGACCAGTTCCAAAGAACAAGTTTGACTTCTGAGCCAATATAGCCTTGTTGTTTGCCATACCTTTAGCTACAAAGATGTTGATACCTTCAAAAGATAAAGCACCACCATTGTACCACATTGTACCTCTACCATCAACACCATTGCTTCCAATAGTAGCAGCAAAGCCACCTAAAGCACGAATGTAAGCTTGTGCGATGTTTGAAGAAACGTAAAGCGTTAAATCTTCTTTTCCTAAGATAGTTGAAGGTGCAGCATCTACAATCTTCCCTAACTCAGCGATTACGTTAGCACTTGTTACAGTTCCTTCTGCAACGTCAGCACCACCATCAGCAGTTAGTAAAGCATCAAAGCCATCAAAGTTTCCTTCTCCTGAAGCACCACTCCAGATAGAAGTTTCAGTTGCATTAGCAACCTCAGCAGCTACTCTTGAAATAACATAGTCAGAAAATAAAGGAGGTAGTTGGTCAAAAGCACTAAAGCCCATTTGAGCAGCTTCCCAATCTGCGTGTAATTCTTTCTTACAGATTTGTAGGTTTACTTGTAGTTCAGCTGGTGTTAATACTTTCTCAGTCAATGTAAGACCAGAAGTAGTACTGTCAAAATCACAATCCGCAGAACGTACCAAGTTTGAAAAAGCACCTACTTTCATAGCAGCTTTATACTTGATGTTCGGTAAGATTGTTACAGCACCAGCGTCAAGCGTTGATGCAGATAATAGGGCAGCACCTAAGTACTTCCCAGCAAATTCTCCAGCATATGAACTGGATGTAATAGTCGGATTAGCCATTTAATTTAATTTTAGTTGTTAATTATTTTGTTCATTACTCTATCAAGTGTGCTTAATCTTCTTTTGTTAGCAAACTTAAAATTTTGTTTTGTTTGTACCTCTGGGTTAGCCTTGATTGGCTCTGCAGCTGGTTGGTTTAGTTCCTCTTGTACTTCTTCTGGTACTTCGCTTAACTTCTCGTGTTTAGCAAGTTCCTCAGTCATAAGGTTTCCAAGATCATCTGAACTCATTTCTTCCTTTGGCTCAAGCATAGCTTTGATTTCTTCAATCATTTCTTTAACTTCAGCTAATTCTCTTTTAGTAGCATACATTTCTTCTTCTTCTTCTTTAGCCTCTACTTCTTCAACTTCTTCCACAACTTCTTCTTCTTCTTCCTCTGCTTTAATCTCAGCAATAAGACCCTCTTCAGCTACTACTAAAATACGTCCGTCTTCCATTTGGTATTCGCCAACTGGTACGGCAATTTTCTCATCTTCAGAAACGATAAAAATTTCTTGTCCAGCTTCAAAACTTTCAGCCTCCAAGATAGCACCGTTCTCTAAAGTTTGTTGCTCAAGCTTAATCTCTTCGGACAAGCCTACAACTTCTTTGATTTTTGATATCATATCATTTGTATTCATATTAATATATAAGTGTTAAAAATTAATTTTGCATTTTCAGACGTTCCCTACACCTTGCGCCCTTAAACTTCCATCACAGCATTTGGTTTTGTAAGTGTTATCTTCACACAAACAACCGCCTCTGCGACTACCCTTTGGGCTTGTTTTACTTGGTGTTATAAATTTTTTTATTCTTCTTAGCATATTACCTTACGCATTTTCCGTTTTTCTTTTTGAAACCTTTAGGACACTTACCATACATATCAACGCTATGTTGTTCGCAAGGCATATACCAAGTTTTACCCTCGTATTCGTGAGTGTGAATTCCCTCGCAACCTATGTTAGAAGACATCTCTTTAGCTTTTTCTTCTGTTGAATAAGCCAATCGGTCGTCTATAATAGCAAAGTCCTCGTTTACAGTCATAGAAGCAAGGCTTAACTCTCCGAACTCTTTTAGTTTTTTAGCAGCGTATCGCTTACCAGCTTTACCACCCCATAATAAATAAGAGATAGTGCCACAAGCTTCTTTGTCGTTTTCATCGTAGAACTCCTCTGCTCTTGACAAGTAAGAATACATACGCTTAATTGTTTCTTCACTTATTGGCTTACCTTGTGCTAATTGTTGCGCTCGTATCTTACCAACCTCAGTAGCGCATTTGTTGTTTACCTTTTTGTTAAGATCTATACCACGTTTAGCATTGTTCTTTACCGCATCTGGGTAATCTGTGTAGCTTTCTAAGGTTGTCTTTTTACCGCTCTTGTATCTTTTATCAGTTTTGATAATAGCTTTTACTTGACTTAGCAAATACTCTGCTTCGGCTTCTTCTATCTTAGCAAGTTCGTCTTTTATGCTTTCTTTAGGTCTTTCCATTTTGTCAGCGAAGTAACCCTCTATGCTAAAGCCTTTTACTTTGCCAGTTTTTACAAACTCATTCCAGATTTGGTCGTTGTTTACTTTTACAGCACCTACCCAAGTACCAAGAGGTAAGTCCATTCCGTATTTTACAGATTTGTCGTGTACCTTATCTTCTACAAGCCAACTCTCTACTAAACTAAGTCCGTTTAATTCGTATTGGTGTTCTAAGGTACTGTTATTCTGTTTGCCTTGCATTAAGTACATTTGCGAAGCTTTTAAGACAGTATCTTTTGAAAAATATATGTAGTACTCATCTTCTCCATTGCGTCTGTATATAGGCTTGTTTGGTATAAGTAGCGCACCCATAAGTATTCGCTTTTCTTTGTCTACTTCTGCAAGTTTAAACTCTTGTGATTTTAAGGCAATAAAATCTTCTTCTATTGCTGGGTTTTCTACTACGCTAATAGCTTCAATCCCTATTTCTTGGTCTTCGTCTAAAATAAGTTCTACAATTCGCATATTAATATATAATAGATTTAAATTTATTTTGTATTTATAATGTTGCGCCCTCGACTATGTTATTTTCAAGGCTTTGTGCTGTTGTTACGTCATTGGCTACTACGAACGCTTGGACTGGTTGTTGTGTTTGTCCGCCTATCGCATCAGCTAATTGGTTTGTATCACTTGCGCCTACTATGTTAAAAGATGGGGGTTGTGCTTCCGCAGCACCAGTTCCAGCCCCACCTAAACTACCAGCAGAGCCACCACCTTTTCCGCCACCAGATAAGCCTGGTATTGCTTGGGCAGCAATAGTGGCAATAGAAGTAGCAGCAGATAGTTTTGTAGCTAAAATTCCTTTAGCAGTCGCAACCGCTTGAACTGCATACATTGGATTTGGAACTGGCCCTAAAGCCACTGGAGTTGCTGCTAAATTAGCTTTTGCTTGTGCTATTGATTTTGCAGCGTTTGATATTACTTGAGCTATTGCTAAACCTTTTTCTACCACTAAAAGACCAGCAGACAAAGCTTTTGACTTACCAGCTAATTGACCTATAACTTGTAAACCGCCTTTAATTGCGTTTGACTTGGCTGCTTGCAAATTTACTTCAAGTTGTGCCATTTCTTGATTAAATTGTTTTTGTGCTGCTAAATCTTTATCATTAAACTCCTTCTGTTTTAATCTTTTTGCTTCATCCCTTGCTGCTTCAAGTTCATCTGTTTTTATATTGTTTTCTTTTGCTTGTAAAATTAAATTATCGTAATGCTCTTGTATTTTAATTAATTCTAAATCTCTTTTTTGTTGTTCTGAAACCGCTTCAGCATCTCTTAAAGTTTTTTTGAAGTCATCTAATTCTTTTATCCTCGCTTTTTCTTCATTGTCTTTTTGTTTGTTTTCAGCCTCTATCTGTTTGCTAATAGTATTGACTTCCCTTTGTACTTGCCTTGCTGTGTTTGCTCTTGCAGCTTGTTGTCTATTAACTGCTGCTATCGCCTCAGCTTCTTTTGTTAAGTTTTCTTTATTACTTCTACTAAAAGTGTTTTCTAAGATTTGCGCATCACGTCTTAATTCTAAAAACTCTGTTTCTTTGTCAAGTAACTGGTCTTCTAAAACTTGTGCATCAAGTAAGGCTTGTTTTCTTTCTGCTGCGCTAAATTCTTCTTCTTGCCTTGATTTAAGCCTTAGGTTTGCAATTTCACTTTCTAATTTAGACCTATCTACAATTAATTTTCTTTCTATTTTATCCGCCTTAGCCCTCATATCAGCAACAGAAGCGGCTTGTTTAAGTTCTTTCTCTTGTTCTTTAATAAAGCCTTTTACTCCTTCCGTTGCACTTGCAACGCTGTCTGTAATACTATCGACCCCAAGAGTAACTTTACCAACCGCATCAGCAGCCACCTTACCAGCCTCTTTAAATTCTCCTTTAAACAAAAGGCTTACTGCCCTACCTAAGTTTGGTATAAGTTCAAGTAAACCCTCAAACCTATTTATTAGGTTTTCTTTAATTAATTTCGTAAAATCCTTTAAGGCTTGTTTAGGGTTTTCAAATACGCTTATTATATTTTCTCCTAAGTCTGCAAGTAAGTCCACTAAATTACCAACAGCCGCACCTATAACAGTCGTTATTTTAGCAAACTTATTTTGCCCATCTTCACTACCTTTGAATGCCGCCGCAAGAGCAACAACGCCTATAACTAAAGCACCTATCCCAGTTGAAATAATTGCAACTCTAAGCGTTTTAAAACTTGTTATAACACCTTTTAAACCCTTTTTAAGACCTTTAAATTTAGAAACAGCACCGCCAGTAACACTATCAAGCACACCGCCCATAGCTTCAGTAGATGCACTCGTTTCTTTCACTTCTTCATTTACACCCTCGACCGCTTTCTCTAAGTTCTCAACTTCTTTTTGTGCTTTCTTAGAATTTACATCTATGTCAATTATTATCTCTTTTGCCATTGTATCTCTTGTTTAAGTGCTTTATATCCCTCTTTTAGTGTTGTAGGTAGTTTGTGTTTACCTTGTGCTATACGGATCGTTTCTGTTTCTCCGTTTGCGTGTTTTAAAAGTTCAAGTATTTGTTTTATCATTAATCTGTTGTTGCGTAAACTATTCTATCATTTGAAAACACCACGCTACTGTCAATGGTGTATCTTGTTCTTATAGCTAATTTAAAAGTTATACCGCTGTCTAAACCAGTAAGTGTTCTTCCACCTATGTCGTTACCTAAAGTTTCTACAAACTCGTCATCTTTGTAAACGTCATATCCAGTAATGTTGTCTGTGTTTAACGCACCTGCTGGTGTCCAAGCTAAAGTAACACTTGAACTTGATGTGGCTGTAACACTTAAAGTAGCCAATCTTGGTAAAAACCCAAACTGTGAACTTCCTACACCAGTAACGCTTTCGCTTAAGGTATACAACTCTAAAGAACTTTTATTAGTCAGTAGGTTAGTTTTTATTGAGTTAATTCTGTATGATTTGTTGCGTATTATAAACTTGTCGTTGAGGTTGTAGTTTAACAGTATGTGTAAAGGCAAGAACGCTTCTACCTTTTTTATTCTACCTTGTCTGTTGTATATGCTTGTTAAATAATCTGCATAGTATTTAGCGAATAGGTTTGTTCCTTTTACCTCTCTAAAAAATTCGTCTATCTCAACACCGAAGTTTAAAGAACTTGAACTATCAAATACACCAATATTCACTTTAACTTGACTTGGTCTGTTGTAAGCTGCAATGTCTTCGACAGCACCAGATGATGTATTTTGAAACTTAAAAGTATCTGAAGTCGATTGGTTTTTTATATACAAAAGCAATGGCGCACCAATAGTGGCACTAAAGTTTTTGTCCAACATAGCACCTTGGCATATTGTAGTTAATTCTGTGGCATCATTCTCATTTGTAAGCCTCTCGTAAAGCATTTTCTCGAAATCTAACTCTACTTTAAATTTACCGCCATCCCATTCATTGTCATTGGAAGCTGGGTAGCTTTCTCCGGCAAAATCATTACCAAGTAGTTCTTGTTGTTTTTGTATTAAAAAACTCTGTTTGCTTTTAAACCCAAACTTAACATTCTTGTATTTTAAAACTTTTTCTATTGTGCTTTTAGAAGTGTCTACATATTTTGTAATGTCATAGCTTGTGCCTTGAAGGTTAAAATCGTTGAATGGCAACGCTTGTATTTGGTTGTTTTCTTTATAAGCCACAAGGTTAAACATTTTAAATATGTTTGTTAAAAAGTCAATGACTTTCATTTTAGGTATTTGCCTTGATATAATTACTTGGTTAGAAGTAGCCAAAGCTGACATAGTATAAACACCGCTCGCAACGTCAGTTATACTATAAGGCAAATTAAGGTCTTGCAATGTTGCGGTTATCTCTATCTCCGAGAAAGTTAAAGTATTTTCTGTTGTTACTAAAATTTTTAAATCAACAACACCCTCACTGTAAGGAGTTTGGTTTGTCCAATAGGAGGGAGAAAGTATAACATCAAAATCTTGCGAGCCAGTGTAGTCCCGTTCAAACAAAACAGCGTTGTCTGAGCTTCTCAAAAGCGTAAAGTTAAATTCGTCAGAACCACCAGCGTCAATATCAAAATTTAATTTTAACCTACGACCTATTAAAGTACCCCCATTGGAGTAACTTATGTATATATCAGCTGGTCTAACATCTGTGCCACTATCAAAATCTAAATTGGCGTCAGTAGGTAAATGAAACCTTGCCTCTAAAACTTGTAAATCACCACCCTCAGTAGAATTACTCATAAATCCACTTTCTCTGTGTAACCACATATAAATATCTCTAAATTCTAAAGAGTTAAAAAAGTCGTTTGACAAGTCAATATCGTAAGTGGTTTCTATTGCCTCTATTATTGCTTTAAGTTTTATTGCTGGTTTAATGTCAAATTGATTTAAAAATTCTCCAGCGGTGCTTTTATATCCAGCGTTTGTATAACGCATATTTTTAGTGTGGGTAATAAGCGGAAAACAAACATCCCCAGATGTAGATATAAACTTGCTTTTTATTGTAGCGTAATCGTAAGCAAAATTTAAACTACTTGGAAATTCAAGCCTACTTAAATCGTCATCGCCTAAAATGTCTTTTAGTTCTATTGTTTCGCCAAAGAAAACCAACTTATACGAGTGCGCTTTATTGTCTTTCATTGAAACGCTATTAAGCCTTAGCTTACCTTTTTTGTAATCTGCACCGTTTAGCTTTATTAAGGCATCAACTCTAAACCTTGCATCGAAGCTATTTACAACATCGTTGTCTTCGTAGTGTCTAAAGAGTTTTGAGTTATGCTTTGAGGCTGGTACATTAAACTGCTGAGAAAATGGCGTAAACACTTTAGAAATGTCCTTAGTGTTCTTTATGGTGTCTGTGATTGTTACGCTTTCATCACTAAACAAATCAAGCCTAACAAAGTCGCTTTTAATTTGGTATATTTCCCCACTTGCAAATATATTATCAGATAAAGCTAAAGTAGTTGCGTTTGTAACCGCTGTTACCTTTGCGCTTGTTCCATCTGTTTTATTAAAGACAATATAGCCTACCTTAACCCCACTTGTAAAGTCAGCAGTAGCATCTACTAAATTGTTTGTTGAGGTGCTTGTGGCTGCGCTTGTGCCAAACTCTGGGTACTTAATTCCATCCCTTATGTATAACTCAAGTATCTGCATTTAGCGTATGTTGTTTATGGTGTCAAAAGCAAACTCTATCTCTATTGTGTAGTTTATGATCTTGTCGTTTAGTTGTGTCTTGTAAGCAAATGAACTACTTGTAACTTGTATTGGTAAGGTCTTAGAGTTTATTTCAATCCAACAATCTTCACTTAGTTGCATCTCTTTAAACACCTCGTTGTAAGCTTCTGGGTAGTAGCCAGTATTAAGGGTTAGTTTCTCTTTACCATTTTTGGTTAGTGTCTTATCTTGGTGGTTGCTTATGCTGTAACTTGCGCCGCTAATTATATTCTTTTTAAACTTCTCTGTTTTGGTTGTTAGCGTTTCATTTGTGCGCTTGAAAAACCAGATATCTTGCAACACCCCAAACTTATTTATAAACGTAATCTTGTAAGGCGTAAACTTACACTCGCTTTCACTTGTTACTGTTAGCTTTGTAACGCCAGTAGAACTATCTACTAATATTGTGTCAAAGTCAAATAGCGTGTATTCGCCCTCAAAGGCTGTAAGGCAATCGCTACCCTCAAAAGTACCGCCATCTTGTATAACTCTATCCTCAAACTCGTCTGAGCCATTTACACCGCTTGTAACGTATTCTATTTGCTGATCATTTTCATCAGTTGATGTTATAGCTTTCGTATAAACTTGCGTTCCGTTGTTTAGGTATGTTACTTGTGTTGCTAAAGACCTATCTACTGCTATTACAGCTGGTGCATCATCAAGCTTAACTATCTTAGTGTTTGATTGTAAAACCGCTTGGCTGTTTGTAGGGTTTGCACCATCCTCAAACAAACCATAGCCAAAAAAGGCTTTAAGTTGCGTGTAACCGCTTGTGGTTTGCGCTACACCTTGTATAAATTGTGTTGTTCTATAATCTACCCACCAGATGTCTGTTGAGTAATCTCCATCAAATACATTAGTAAAGTAATCTCTTACAAGTTCGGCTATTTCAAAAGTGCATACGTTATTAACCGCAAAGGAATTTAAAAGGTAGATGCGTGTGCCTCTGCTTGTTGTCTGTGTACCTTGATATATATACAACTCAAGCTGTGTGCTTGTTAGGTTTGTTACTGTGCCAGTAGTTATATAGTACGGACTTCTTACGTTTATCTTGCTCATTTCTTGTTAATGTTTACTTGTATTTGTTTCTCTAAGCCTATTGAGTAAGCCTCTAATAACTCATCTGGTAATCTTTTAAAAGCAGCCTCGAATGGTTTTGTAAAAAACAAACTTGGTCTTATACCTCTTTTTTTAATCGCCTTTGCTATTGCAAACTTTATCCCTTCACGCTTTACGAACTTACCGCCAGAGCCTCTTGGTGCAATTCCCTTTCTAACTACCCAACTATCTAATGACTTAGTGGGTGGCATCTTGTTAGTGTACTTGTAAGGCGTGTTGTATTTCTTTTGTGTTCCGCTTACCCCTTTGTCTTGAAACTTACCATAGTCAGCCATATTAAAGGCTAAGGACGTTTTTTGTGCGCTTTGTGATACTTGGTAACCCAAAGAGTTATAAAGTTCCTTAGAAGCGTTCTTTTTGCCCTTAGTCAAGTTGCTTCGTGATTGTTGAATAACGTATTTAGCAAACTTGTTCAGTTCATCCCTTAAAAACTTATCTGCTAACATATAGTAATATCGTTATGTATTATTACGTCCATTGTTGCAGCGTACCCAGCAAGTCGATTATCAAACCTTTCATAAAATGGCTCAAGCGATGGATCGCCCTCAAGTTGGAATTTGTCGCTGTATAAATCGCCACGTCGAAGCACCATTACCAACTTATTCAGAACTGCTAATTGTGTGTTAAGTACATCTTGTTCGTTGTTGTTGCCTCTGAAGATATCTGTGGTAGCATCCTTGCTTTCATCAACAATATCCATAGCCATAACAGTAATGTTAAAAGATATTACTTGCTCTTGTAGTGTTACAGAGTTTACTATAATGTGTGCCAAAGGAAATATGCTTTGCTTAGATAAGTCAATGTCGAATATGTCGCCAGTTGTAACTGTGTTTACATTCACATCGCTTAAAAGCTGTGTTTCTATTGTTTCTGTAATTTGGTAAAACCCTCTAATTCCTTGTTGGCTCATTATCTGTTATTTGAATTTGTTTTTAATCTGTGATGCTTCTATTTGGTTTTTTTCTTTTGTGTATTCTAAATATGTTAAGCACTGGTGTACATTTAGTTCAGTGATATTTTTAAATCTTGTAATATCGCCTTGAGCGATCCCATAGAGTGCGTTAAACCATCCCCATTTGGATGTGAAATTAGATGCTGTGCTAAAGCCTTCTCGTTCTTCGTGTCCAAAGAGTTCAACATAACCATCGATAAGTCCTTGCCTAAACTGTAAAAAAAAACAATAGCACCTAATACTACATCTAAGGGAAAGTCCTTAGCGTTATCGCTTGTGTCTGGGTCGTATTGCTTTATTGTGTACCTTGTGCCTCGCTTGTGTTCTATTGGTCTAAATAGTACGTTTACTGCTCTGTGTAAATTATCGTTATCTCCTATGAAAGTGTCTAAGTCCATATACTCGCCAAAGGTCATATCGTCTAACTCTGGGATGAAGCCATAATCTACACCGCCTAAGCTAAACTTATTTATAAGCTGGTGGTTAGTGTCAAACATAGTATTTATAATCTCGCATACCTCTGCTATGTCTGTGGCTTTCATATTGCGTACTACTATCTCTGGCACTTTACAAAATATCTCTACAATCTTAAGTTGTATCGCTGTATCGTGTGTGTCCTCAAGCGTTCCGTCTAACTTAGCAAACTCTTGGTATTGTCCTAAGGTTATTTCATTAAGGCTTGATGGTATTCTTAGATTAACTTTCATATTA
>Ga0208159_1000314_pt1 | contig 20025 bp, 30 predicted proteins | sample 9_EtaG_FD_184082 | JGI IMG/M metagenome (GOLD analysis project Ga0208159, IMG submission 184082) | Marine viral communities from the Subarctic Pacific Ocean - 9_ETSP_OMZ_AT15188 metaG (SPAdes) (version 2) | ecosystem: Environmental > Aquatic > Marine > Oceanic | place: Pacific Ocean | collected... | reverse complement strand
CTTTATACCGATATACATTAATATTCCTCCAATAAAACCCAACACAGCTACCCACATTGGACTTGCTGTTCCATCAACAGCACCAGCAGCTGCTAACATGAACATAAAACCTGAAATTAAATATGCTATACTATTATAATTCATCTTCATCTCCTAAAATATCTATAAATGCAGCATCAGCTTTTTTGATTGCTACTATATCAATTACTCCAGCAGGTAACTCTTTTCTTTTGTAATTATCATAAAGATTACCCCACAATGTTTCTTCCATGTTTGGTTTAAATGTCATTATGCACACTCCTCAAAAGCTCTCTCAGGACTAATTCCTTCTACATCACAAAACTGTAGAATAAGCTCTTCTGTTTCTCTGATCTCTTGATCAGATCCTCTTGTTTGTATTACTTTGTACTTTTCGATAAATTGTCTTAGTTGTTTAGATATCATTACTCACTCCTTATGTTAAATTAATATTATACAACATTTAACTAATATAGTCAAGCCTAAATATGAGCTGACCAATATTCATTCCACAACCACATAACATGACTGAATAACTTATCAGCAGTTATAGAAGAATTATATTCGTTAATCTTAACATCCATAGTCATATAACAAACACTATTGTATATTTCTAGGAAACCTTTGATAGCTTTTCTATACTCATCTATGTGATCACACTCACTAATAGTCTGTTCAGCATAATGCATAAAGTTCTCATAATCAGCATTGTATATACCAAGCTCATTATCAACCTTCTTAGGCTTCATTGCGTATGGATTTTTTGTATCAATTTTCATCATTTTCTCTCTCTTTCTTAAAATTATACTCTTATATTATTATATTCCCATACTATCGAATATAATGCAACAGGGCAAATGAAAAAAAGATTACAATGAAATCAAGGAGTTAGAACTACTAGTCTTTTTTATTTTCTTTTTCTCTTATAATTCCTTCTAAAAGAGCTTTCCATTCTAAGGATCTCATCTTCCAATTGTAGAAATTATCAAAGTAATTCTTCTGAAAATTAAGTTGTGGTTCCCATGTTTCTGTCATGTTTCTAAGATTCATAATAGTAGCATTACATACATTAGCAAACCTATTAGCATGTTCTTGCGGATTCTCTGAATACTGATACATACTAGCAAAGTTAGCACAGGTTTCAGGTAATGCTGCAAGATTAGGACATACAGTAACTGCTTTTGCACTCATAGCTTCTAATACTGCTATACATGATGTTTCTGGCCATATACTTGGGAATGCAAATATATGAGCTTTACCAAGAGCTTCCATAACTTTATCGTGTGGTTGGAAACCATGATACGTTATATGTTCATGTTCTTTACATGCATCTATAACTTTTTGATATTGTTCGTCTCTATATCCCCATCCATATATTTCAAAACTACTAAACACATCTAAGTGAATGTTTTCGTGTCTTTCACATAACCAATTAAATGATGGTAATAATAGTTCTAAACCTCTATGTGGAGTCGTATGATAAATTAATCTTATTTGTTTTTTAGGATCTGGTTTGTTAATTAGTTTTTCATCCATTGGATCTATTGCATTCTTTAAAACTAATCCTCTATCATATGGAAGTCCCAATCCCATATTATATGTTGATAATTGGTAGTTAGATACAAATACTATCTTATCAAACTTTTCTCTTTTTTCTTTATTTGTTAAATGTGAGCTTTCTGGATCATCATAAGTATCATGACACCAAAGTACTGTGTGTTTGGTTTCATCTATATCTCTAACTCTACTACAAATTATTTGAAATTTATCAGTAAGATCCTTAGGTAGTTCTTTCATTAGTCGTTGATACATTCTTTCTGTACCACCTTGACTTTTAGTCCAAGTACCGTTATCTTTTTGTTCTCCAATATCTCCTAATTGGAATTCGTCGTTGTTTGTAATGTTAAGTTTGGTTGCCATCTACAGTCTCCTTTTCTTCACCTTTTTTTCCAATATTATACTTTGCAGTTAGATTCCATTCATTCTTTTCCTTGAATGGTAAAACCTTTATCTGACTTATAGGAGCAACTGGTTCCTTAGTTATTTCTGAATTAACTAGTTCTAATAAACCCCACTCAGCTAATAGATTAGCTATAGTGTTTCTTCGCGACATATCACTCTCAGAGAAATTAGATGGTTTTCCATCTAACGCAAATAATTCTTTAAAATGTACTATAAAATATCTTCCTTGCTTATGTAAAATATGACATGATTGATAGAGTGTTTTATCTTTACGAGATGCTACACCTATCCTTGTTAATGTCTCTCTTATTTTTAGGAAATCGTCTGCCGTCTTTAACTTCACTTCGATCATTTTATCTGTATCAATTGTCATTTCACGCCACCTTTACTTACTTTTTTCTTAATTGTTTCTAATTGTTGTTCTGTTAATATCGTTGAGATAGTCTTTGCCTTAACGTCATTAACTTTAAAGTATTCTTTTATTAATTCTATACTTCCATGTTTTATATGTTTATTCCACTTAGAGAATCTCTTTCGTGGTCTAATTTTATTTAGTAAATAATCATATTGGAGGCTTTTATCTATTGTATGCCTCATGTTCATCTCATTAGCTATCAATATTGTATCTACAAAGTATGAGAAGCTCTTGTTAGTTAAAAATGGATTGTATATTGTTTCATCCAAAGGACTAAGTTCTTTAATCTTCTTACTATGAGATAAACTATTTACATACGTGAATGGACTCATTTGAAATCACACTCCAACATTAACTGTGTTAAACATGCAACCATATTTACTTCCTGATCAGCAACAAAAGCACTTTTGTATTGGTAATCAGCTATAACAGTAACAAGTAAAGGTATTGTTGGTTCTTTTACATGTTCATTAGCATTATCGTATATCTTTCTAAACAAGTTAGTAGTATCATTATCAATATTATCACCAACCCATTTTCTCATACGATTAAAGTCTTTACCTTTTAGATATCCTATCAAAGTATTAAATGATTGATCACCAACATTAGTTAAGATACCAGCGTCTATCTTTCCATTATGACTATATCTTTGTAACTCATTAATGACTCTTCTCCAATCCGGAAAGTATCTCATAATAAGTTCTGCAATACATTTATCACTATACTGTACATTCTCAGAATCTAAAATATGTTTTACTCTCTTTAGAAAGTCTTTAGCAAGTTCAGGTTTCTGTTTATTAGGAATATTAAACTCAACTACACTACATCTACTATGTAATGGTTCTATGATTCTATTCTTATAGTTACAAGTTAGAATAAAACCACAGTTATTACTATACTCTTCCATAAAGTTTCTTAATGCTGGTTGAGTACTTTGTGGATTAAGGTAATCTGCTTCATCTAAGATAACATACTTTCTTCCACCCTGTAAACTAACTGCACTAGCATAGTTCTTAATCTCTGTTCTTAATGTATCAATATTACCATATAAACTACCATTGATAATAATATAGTCAGACTTGTTTTGTTCTAACATAGCTCTAGCTACAGTTGTTTTACCAACACCAGGACCACCTGATAATATTAAATTTGGTATTCCTCCTTTAACAAAGTCATCAAAAGTAGACTTTAGTTCTTGAGGTAATATTGTATCTGTAATTATTTTAGGTCTGTATTTTTCAACCCAAAGAAATTCTTCCATCATTATTCTCCATCATATACACTTCCATGTTCAGCTGCAACCCAATATTTAATATTATCTTCTGAACTAGAGAACTCAATCATTCTCTTAGCAGATATAGTAACATCATATCCATGTTGCAACAGTTTCATATTTTCACTTTTTAGAATAAACTTAAAGTTTGCAATAGTATCACCTACTTCTATTTTGTAATTATTACTTGTAGAATTTTTACTATCAGTAGCTTTAACTATTATCTTATCTTTATCACCTTCTATAACTATTTCAGGAAGCTGTAATACATTAGCTCCTTGAAGTATCTTTTTAAGTTGGTAATCTTTTATCTCAAACGAAACAACTCTATCAGGTAACTCTAAAGCTCTAGGTGGTGGAGTTTCTATCATAGCTTTATCTGTATAAAAATAATCACTAGATGTTTCTCCATTACCTATAGTTACAAAGTTTTGATTGAAGTCTAAACTTGGTTCGTCAAATAAACTAACAACACCTAAGAACTGATTCAAGTCATATATTCCAAACTCAAATGGAAAAGATTCTTCTACAGTTGTTTGTGCCATTATAGTCTTAGTAGCGTTAATTGTTCTAATAGTATTACCTGTATTGAATACAATAGATTGATTAATCGTACTAAAGTTCTTTAATATACTAATTGTTCTTTTACTTAATATCATTTCACTCTCATCATAAATATATCGTTTTGATATTGGTTCTACGCCTACTACCCTAATTTTTTCTTACCTCCTACAAGGCCAGGATCAGCAGTAGCCGAAGCACCTATTTGTGCCAAGTCTGCTAAACTTCCACCAAACATATACATACCTTGGTGTGTAAGTCTCATCCATGGACACATCCATATTTTAAGACCAGCTTTGTTTGCCCATTGACAAAACATATAATCTTCTGAAAGATATCTTTTCGTCTCAGGTTCAATAACACAATCAAAGTAAGCCATAATCTCTCTTGTTCCATCAAAGTTCTTTGTACGAATATGATCAGGTTTATATTTGAACTCAGGATATGCCTTTTCATAAACTTCAAAAGCCTTTCTCTGAATCATCATAAAACCAGTTCCACCTTCTAACACTTGAACAGGCTCATTAATCTTAATTTCTGTTTGACCAGCAACAGGATTAAATACATAATCACCAACATACTTTTCTAGTTTGTTAGGATTATCATCAGCAAATCCTCTATCTACTGCTCTCTTAATCTTTTCCCAAGAAATAGTTTTCTTAGGATAAGGACCACAAACAATATGTTTATCTGATCCTTCTTCTGCTATTGCAGCAAGAGCTAATATATCATTAGGATCAAAACCTATATCACTATCAATAAACATTAAGTGTGTACATTTTGATCTTAGAAACTCATCTACAAGATAGTTTCTCGCTCTTGTTATTAAACTTTCATTGAACAAATAAAAGAAAGATAGTTCAACACCATACTTAGTACACATAGTTGCAAGGTCTGCAGTAGATTTAGTATACTGTCCTCCACACATACCACCATACATAGGTGTTGCAACAAATATCTTTCTTTTCCTTAGTTCTTTTATATCAATACTAACTTCCATGTGTTACTCCATACTTGTTATCATGTTGTTTTCCTATACCATAGCTGCCATCATATAATGATAAAGTTTCTGCTTTGAATAATAGAAACTGTCCAACTCTAGTACCTTTTTGTATCTTCATAGGACCTACTCTAACATGTAAACAACCAGCCATGATTCCATGATATCCACTATCATATAATCCACTAGTTATAAACACACCATTACGGTTTAGTGTAGATCTTGTTATTACAAATCCTGCATAGCCCTCTTCAATACTTACTACATTCTCCATAATGATCTCATAAGTACCTCTATTAAGAACCCACCATCCATTCTCATCAGGTTTCTCTTCTGAAGTTTTTCTATGTTGCTTTACTTCTTCACTTATAGTAAATGAAGATGCTTTATGTATTCTGAATATCTTTTTGACTCTTAGATCGACTGCATTAGGTTGACTGTCACCTTCTTGTACTCCAGTTAGCTCACAACCATTAGTCTTGCTTAGTATATGTTTCACCGTGTCCTCCATAATGTAATGCTAAAATAGTATAGTGTATAATTTTAAGAAGATCCTTCTTATTCTTACCTTCTTTCTTTCCATATCGCATAGCGTACTTAACTATTGTACCTAAACACATCTCTTCTGCTATGCCCATAGATTCCCAAACATCTAAAGTTTGAATCTGTTTATTACCTACGTAATGCTCACCATAAGTCTTCTTAATATATTCATGAGCATCATCTAATAAGTTATCTTCATTATACTTAAAATTCATGTATCGTATCCACTCTCGCTAGTTTTTCTTCATTACCCCAGAGATATGCATAAACTAATCTATCAATGTGTTCCATATTCTCTTTTGCTAAATTAATAAAGAAATCATTATCTGTCTTATCTTGCTCTGTTTTGTGATTAAAGTCAACAGGCATATGATATTTTCCATGCATTAATCCACCAGGAGTATCATCAAAACCATAACCATTTAAACCATGCCAGATAGCACTACTACTATCCCAACTATCAATATACTTTCTAAAAGGTGCTAAGAACTGAACTTCATTAGGACCATCTACCATTCCTAAGAAATGTAGCTTCTGTTTATTCTGAGAAATAGTTCCTAACAAACCTGCTTCAGCTAATTGATACATCATATGTAATCTACAATTGAATCTATGTAATGAAGGTTCTTGACCAAATGGTTCTATACCATAGGCATTAGGTACAGCTAATATACTAAAGCCAATATAGTTTACAAGATCAGGATTTTCAACAGCCCATTCAAAACATTTAATATAATCTTCTTTGTTTCCTTTTTCACCTTGTGGTACAAAGAAAGTCTTTAAACCAGCTTCTTTAAATAAAGGTGCTTGTTCTTTAGCAGCTTCAATAGTTCGTTCTCTACTTTCACCAGGATAGTCTGTCATTACAGCATAATCAGCATCTATCTTCTTAGCATAGTCTACAATCTCTGCTCCAGTTAGATATCCTTTACCTTGCTGTGTAAATTCAAAAGCACTGTTATCCATAATAATAATGGATCCATTCTTTTTTTCTTCTTTATAGAAATCTGTATACTCTTTATTATCTACTAAATGAGCTAAAGTAAGATGTACTTCTCTACCTTTAGTTAGGTGTAGATAATTAATTGGTGATATGTGACAGAAGTGTGTCTTAGACATGTATTTCATAATATACCTTTCAAATGTAAAAGTCAACAGTTAATTCTGTTTACTTTGCTTGTGGATCATACTCATCAACGATAGCACTCACGTGTCTATCAAAATGTTTTAGATTGTGAGATCCAAACTTCTTAACAAACATCTTTTTAATTGTTGGGTGATCTTTATCTGTATTTGTTACATGATGATAAGTAAAATCTCTCATCTTTTTATGATCAGCCTTTGAAGGTGCTTGCTCTTCTAAATCTGTTTGTAAAAACTCTTTAAAACTTTTCATTTAATACTCCTTAGGATATTCTACATGACAGCCATTTTCTCCATCTTCCGATACATCAATAGCTAATCGTCTTTGAGGGTATTTATCTTTTATTTGTCTTGCGAGATCATCTGCCATCATCTCACAACTCTTATAATCTAACTCTAATATATTATCTGCATATAAACTTTCTAACCATCTTTTAAAAATAAAGAATTCTATATCTCTATCATCATGATGTACTTCAATCTCTACCTTAAACTTAAATATATGTCTATGTGGATATCTAAGAAAGTCTACTTCATCAGGTGCATCAGGATACTTATGTATTCCTTCTTTCTGGAATGTGACCCAGATAGACTTTCTAACTCTACGTAATACATCTTCTCTTGATTGTTCTTCCATCATTCTTTTCATAAACATGTCATATGACTCTCTCGTTTCTACCATTACACTACCTCTGGTAAACCTTTAAGTTCTCTTACCCTGTCCTTTATCCAATCTCTTGTAGTAATTAAATGACCACAATCAGCTGGTTCAATAATTGAGTCAAGATGTTTTATCTCTTGCTCCAATATAGATATTTTCACATTATTTTTAGAATCCACTTCATCCTCCTTGTTATAGTACCATCCACACATATAAATATATTATTAAGGTTAAAAAAAGTCCACAGGATATGCATTTGAGTGAGAGAGGAGTGAGTACATATCCCGTGGTTCTCCATGAGTCCCGCACCTTCTTTCTGAGGTCATAATATAAACAGGACTTAGAAGAAACTTGTTAAACATTAAGCAGATCTCGCTAAGTTGAGAAACTCTCTTCTAGTTTCAGAATTATCTTCAGCAAAGACTCCACCAACAGATAATGTAACTGTACTACTAGTTTGGTCTTGTATACCTCTACTCTTTACACACCAATGTCTAGCATCTATATACACAGCTACATCTTTTGTCTCAGCAACAAATTGAATCGTTGCTCTTATCTGTTCTGTTAATCTTTCTTGTACTTGAGGTCTTTTAGCAAAGAACTGTACAATTCTATTCAATTTTGATAATCCTAATAACTTCTTATCTGGTAAGTAGGCAACTGTTGCTAAGCCATCTATAACAACAAAGTGATGCTCACAATTTGATTGTACATTAATATTCTTTTCTAATAGGAAGGATCCATTAGCCTTCATCTTATTTTCTATTGCTGTACATTTAGGAAACTTACTATAATCTAATCCATAAAATATTTCATTTACATACATCTTAGCTACACGGTTAGGTGTATCACATAATGAATCATCAGTTAGATCCAATCCAAGGATCTCCATAATCTCTCTAAAGTGTGGAGCTATCTGTTCAATCTTAACTGTCGATACTGCTTTAACTTTATCTGTAACTGGTGTTTCTAAACCTAAGTCAATTAAGTTCTGATTAACTCTCTTACCTAAGTCACTATCATTTTTATAACTTGGATGCATTGTTCTCCTCCTTTTCTACAATTGCACTATTAGCACCATGCTCTGCACACTCAACTCTTGTAACATAGCATCTATTATTTGTTTTCTCTCTAATTAATTTATCTGCATAATCGAATGCATGTTCTGCAAACTTTTCTGCACCTACTCCATCAAAGATCCTGACTTCTGCAAGATCATGTTTCTCTAATTCTATAAACTTATCTAAATGTGGATCATTCTTATCTAAACATACTTTATGATCAAATTGATCTTCCAACCAAGCCTTCAAAGGTCTAAGACCTCCAAAGTCCACAGCCCAGTTTCTATTATCAAGACTCTCACATGCAAAAGTAAACGTAAACGCTAGACTGTATCCATGTAAAAAGCGGCAATGTGAATGGTCAGCATTAGGCTGTCTAAACACAGCGCTTAGTCCAATGTGATGTCCATAATGTTTAGTACTTTTATATATCATTTATTTATTCTCCCAAGGAAAGTTTATCCAGTTGTTATTATCCTGCAAAGTGCCATAATAGTCAACGGAAAAGTTACTAGATAATTTATTTTGTAGTACAGCATACCCTGCATGTATATGTCTTGTCTTAAAGAACTCACTTATCATAGTTAAGGTATTACCACTATCGTTGATATCATCAACAACTAATGCTCTTTCTCCTTTTTTAATTTTAAGCGATTGTACTCTTGCAAGATTGTCTCGCAGTGTAACTGTCATAGTTAATAGTGGTAGTTCAAGTTTATGTGATATCATTACAGCAGGAACTAAACCACCACGACTTATTCCAACTACAACATCATACTTAGTATCTGCAATATCCTTACAAATCTTATCTACTTGATAATGAATATATGACCAACCAAGATTTGTCTTTTCTACTTCACTCATTACACACCTATCAAATTACCCCAGAGATAGCAATGTACTCTAGCTGCTACTCTGTATCCACGTTTTAAAGCCTTGGTCGCAATTTCACCCGCAACGTCTTCTTGCGATTCTTTCTTAGCACCGACAGGCATAATCCAGACAGGATAGTTAACCCCATGAGACCTAAAAGATCTAATAACATCTTCTACTTCCTCCCAACATTCATCTGTTTCATTTACTACAAATTTAAGTTGTCCATTCTTAGTTAAATCATAATAGTTTTCTACTACTTCAGGCTTAATTGCTTTATCATTTTTTTCACCTGATACATTATGTAGTTTAGGACTAACACTAAAAAACCATTCTCCACCAAAATTTTCTACATAATCATCTACCATTGATACAAATCCTGCATCAAAGTTTATATCTTGTGTACCATTAGTTTCTATAGTAACACTTGGTGGTATATTATTGTCTGCCATAAATTCTCTCATTACATCTATAATTGCTTCTTGGTTAAAACCCAACATAGGTTCTCCTCCTGTAAAACACATATGATTATCTCTTACTAATCCATATTGGTTAGGACTATCTTTCATCATGCATTCTAATAATCTTTCATATATTTCTCTTGATGTACCTTTGTATTGTTTATCTTTAAACTTTCTTGACCAACTATAACTACTATCACATCCATATTCAAATACAGGAAAGTCTTCTAATCTATTATAGTTGTTTGGATCCAAATCTTGATAAGGAAGTTTGTATGTAGATGGATCCTTTGGATCCTTCTGACCAAAACCATGACACTGTAGATTACAAGCCCAAAGTCTTAACCATAAAGTAGGAAATCCTGTATAGTGTCCTTCTCCTTGGATACTATGAAATATTTCACTATATAGATGCTCTTTTTTCTCTCTCATTTCTCTTCCTCAGTTTATCCAATTTTAACTTTTCTCTCTTAGCTTTATCCCAATGAAACTTTACAGCTCTATCTCTAAATGTAATACCATCCATATGATCGTATTCATGTTGAAATACTTGTGCAGTTACATCTCTGAACCTAAAAGTATCGGTATTATTCTGCCAATCAGAAAACCTAGCTCTTATTTCAGTATGTCGTTTAATCTTACAAAATATTCCTGGAAAGGATAAACAACCTTCCTCATAATACTTTCTTTCTTCACCAAAGTCAACAATTTTTGGATTAAATGCACTGTAGATTTCTTTCTCATCATAATAGTTTCCAAATATAAAAACTCTATATGGTATTCCAACTTGTACTGCAGAAAGTCCTAATGCTTTCTTTTCCATCATTACTTTAACCATATCTTCAAATAATGTTCGAGGATCAATTGGTGGATTCTCAAAATCAAATCGTTTACTTTTAGTTCCTAAATATTCGTTAGTCAGTTTCAACATTCTCTTCTCGCATTCCTTCAAAGACAGTTGTCTTTAGTTTCTTATTATCAGAATCTACTGTTCTAAAAAAGTCCATATCAATTTTAAGTCTTTCCATTAATCTCACAATGGCTCTTGTATCTTTAGGTAAACAAGGACCACCATAACCTCTAAGATCTTCACTTACATCTAAGTACATATCTCCATGTCTTCCTGTCTTAATGTATGCATCTTTTACCTTTGAATAATTAGCATTTAGCTTTTTACATATTTCATAAAAAGCATTAGCAAAGACTACTCTTGTAGCTCCATATAAATTTAAATAATATTTCATAACTTCTGCTTCAGTTGGAGACAGTTGTACTCTTTGTTTTGGATAATGTCCATGAGCACCAACAACTTTATAATAAACTTCTTCATCATTAGTTCCAACTGATAGTACTTCATGGTTGTTTATAAAGTCCTCTACTGCACATCTTTCTCTAAGAAATTCAGGAACAAAACAAATCTTATGATCAGGATACTTTTTAATCATACTTTCTGTAAAACCTGGTACAGTAGAGCTCCTTATAGCAATGATACCTTGGTGCTTCATTTCAACTAAATCATTAATGACTTTCTCAACAATAGTAGTATCACATTCACCTTTATCATTACTAGGAGTAGGTACACATACGAAGACAATATCACTGTCTACAACATTTTGTATAGTACTATGCTTGTACTTGATGTCATGTGTACTAATTTGGTGTCCCAAACTTTGAAACCCGATTCTGTTTGCTTCACCAACTACTCCTAATCCTATAATTCCTATTCTCATGTTTCCTCCATATACCATTTGACTGTTTGTGCTAAACCTTTTCTTAAATTTGTTCTTGGTTTCCATTTAGCTAATCTTCTTACCTTTTTTATATCAGGCATTCTTCTATTAACACTTCCTTCTGGTGCAGGTTCCTTTATTATAGATTTTGGATCTATTCCCATTTCCCTAGCAATTATTTCTGCTAATTTAATTACAGCTGTTTCATCATTGGATCCAATGTTAATTATTTGACCTACAGATTCTGGATTATATAACAAACCATAAAATGCTTCACAAAAGTCTTTAACATATATCCAACTTCTTGTATTCTTCCAACCATATAAAGTAGTATCACCTTTTTTCATTCTTCCAATAAACTCATCTACAAAATGATTCTTTTGTCTTGGACCATAAACATTATTAGGTCTTATAATAATGTATTCTAAACCAGAAGCTATTACAGCTTGCTCACCTAATGTTTTACTTCCAGCATAACTCCATCTAACATTTTTTATATCTGGTATTACAATTGGACAATCTTCATCTGTTGGTATCTTATAATTAAATACATCTGTAGCTCCAGCTATACTTTCTGGTGTACCTGTATAAACAAAGATAGGTTTATTCTTAGCCTTTCTATAATGATCTATAACATGTAATGTTGGAAGTATATTATCTTTAATAACTTGGTATCCATCATTATAAAAATCTTTTGTACTATTATAAGCTGCTAAATGTATCACATAGTCAACATCAGGAAATGATTTATGTTTTGCTAAGTCACCATCTTCTCTATCATGAGTAAAGACTTGCATTCCTCTCATCTCTAGTTCTTCAGTTAAATGTGATCCAATAAAACCACTAGCTCCTGTCATGAATACACTTTTACCCAGCATCAGCTACCTTTTGTAAAACACTGTGTACCTTTTCAATACCTAAAGACATATCTGTAGCATGATTACCAATCCAAAAACCATTCTCATCTATATTCTCTGATGCAGGATATTTCTTAAACATATCAATATATTCTAGGTCTTTCATTACAGGTTGTTTTAACCAATGACCTGAAGCTAAAGGTCTAGCTTCTATTCCATTCTCATCAAATGCTTGTATAACTTTATCTCTTTTACCTTTTAATCTTTCATCTAATACACAACCAAAACTAAACCAAGTTGATATACCATTCCTAACTTGTTGTACTTGTAACCATGGTTCACTATCAAAGAATTGTTTGAAGTATCCAGCATTCTTTAATCTTCTTGATAATATGTCATCCCATTTCTTTAATTGAACACTTCCAATTGCTCCACTCATCTCAACAGGCCTTACACTATAACCTGGAGTGACAAAAGTAAAACTATCTTTAAAAAAGTTACCTGTTTTCTTATATAAGTTATCATTGTCGAAATCTCTACACCATCCATGTGCTCTCATACTTCTAATATAATCAGCGTCCTCTTTATCTCTACAAAGAACCATCCCGCCCTCCATAGTTTGGATGTGATGTGAAAAGAAGAAACTAAAACTACCCATATTCCCAATAGATCCTGTGAAGTCAGAATTCCACATAGCACCCATAGACTCGCAGTTATCTTCTATCAATAGTAGATTGTGCTTTTCACATATTTCTTTTAATGGTCCAAAGTCACAAGGATTACCACAAAGGTTAACAGGCATGATAGCAACCGTTTGATTAGTAATCGCTTCTTCTATTTTAGAAACGTCTATGTTGTATGTTTCAGGATCTACATCAACAAAATTAGGAAGGAAATTGTTTTGGAATATAGGAAAGTAAGTTGTAGACCAACCAATGGTTGGAACTATCACATTTCCTCTTTTCAATCCATGTTTCCATCTCAACAATGATAACATCATAAGGTTAGCCGTAGATCCTGAGTTGACCATGACAGCTTCAGATCTAACAGGCTTACCTTGCTCCATTCGCTGACCAAACATATCAGCAAATTCTTCTTCAAACTTTTTAACAGCTGGACCCATGGTAAATCTACCACCATCCATTACTTCTTGTATCGCGTACAGTTCTTCTTTATCCCAACTTGATGTTGCTAATGGATATGTCATGATGCTAACCTTTCTCTTGATAATTGTCTATTCATTATACTAAACCAATGTGCATTAGAGAAATAACCTGTAAATAATTCTTGTATACAATCATAGTAAAACGACTCCAACTTAACAGGACCATTATTACTTTTTTGATCTAAAACTGTATACTGTTTATTAGGATCAAACAACATAGCGCTTAAAGTAAAACTACTAAATGCTCCATATAATTCTTTACATGCCACTATTCTAAACCAATCTGTAACAGGATCTGTTGTTGCATTTACTGCTTTATCTCCTATATTAACTACTTCAATTAATCTATTAATAAACTTTTGATCATCACCTATAAACAATATTTGTTTACCTGGATTTCTATCAACTAAATGATTAGACATTACACCAAAGTCAAACAAACTTGCAAATCTTCTATCACTACCTCTAACATGAACTATAACTTCATCTGTAGGTTTAACCGACCTAGTAAGAAGTATTGGTTTCATAAAATCTTTGTTAAACTTCTTAAAGTTATTTTTATCTTTCCACAACGTATACTTCATCATATTGTTTGCAGCTTTGACCCTTGAATTAAGAACTAAAACTTTATCAATCCATACTTTCTTAACCCAATCTAAATCAGTGGATCCAACACCAACATTAATATTGTCTATTTCTTTATGATCATGTAATGCACAAAGATACTCTAATACTTGGTTACCTAATCCACCTCTAATATTCACATCTACCATTTTGTTACTATACCTTTTTATTTTAATTAAATCAACTAGCTATTCTACTAAAGTTCTTATGTTTTTCAAATCTAATAGTAGAACGGAACTTATCTGATAAGATATCTCCTTTATGTGATATCACAAATACATTCTGATCATTACCAAGTTGATGTAATAGTTTTAAGAACTCATCACAACCATTATTATCTAATGATGCATCAAATACTTCATCTAATATTAGTAAGTTTGTATTTGTACTATTCTTCATTCTTGCTATTGCTCTCCAAGTAAACAATAATGCAAGATCTATTCTCATCTTTTCACCTTCACTAAAACTATCGTATGTAAATTCATCTCTATGTCTTGACTTAATTACTTCTACAAAGTTTTCATCTAACTGAAAGTCAACAAAGAAGTCCATAGCAGCTAGATATTTGTTTATAAGTTTATTCATTATTGGAACATATTGTTTAATAATCTTAGTCTTGATACCTTGATCTCTTAACATCATAGCAGCAATTTCATACATCTGTTTATCTTTTGTTAACTCTTCTTGACTTTTATTCTGATTAGATAATGCTGTTACTAAAGTACTTAACTTCTTATTCTCTTTACCAATATCTTTTCTGTCATTCGATATATTCTTATTCTCTTCACCTAACTTCTCAATATAATTATTCATAGCATTTATATTACCATGTTCAGATGATATAAGTGATTGTTTATTAGTAACTAATCCATTAACATTAGACATTTCTGATACATGAGACTTTATCTTTTCATATTCATTACCAAGTTCTTCCATACCTTTCATAGCTTCGGATAGTTTAGAATTCTTACCTTGTATTGCTTTTTCTTTAAATTCTGCAGTTAAACTTTGGCTACACGTAGGACATTGATCATTTGTTTCATAGAACTGAATATCATCCTTCAAACGCTTTATTTTCGCTTCTAGGCTGCTTTCAATGACCGAAACCTTACCTAACTTCTTTTGTAGCTTATCATGATCCTTGACACTTTCCTGTAGTTCTTCTATCTGTGATTGTAATTGATCTATCTTAGCTTTATGTCTTTGAATGTTATCTTTTGCTTTCTTTATCTCAGCATCATTAGCATCTATCTTATCTGATTGAGACTTTCTTATCTCATCAATAAACTTTTTCTGTACATTGATCTTTTCTTCTGTTAGTTTAACCTGATACTTTAACTCTTGTACTTTATTTTTATTATCAGTTACTTTATCTTTAAGTAATACATTCATTGCAGAAAAGATCTTAATGTCTAATAAGTCTTCAATGATCTCTTTTCTTTGAGGGCTACTTAGCTGCATAAATGGAATAAAGCTACTTGATCCAAGTATAACTATTTGTGTAAATGATTTGAAGTTTAATTTAAGAATGTTAGTTTCTAAGAACTCTTGATAATCTCTACTGTCTCCAGTTTGATCAACCAACTTTTCATTAATGTATATCTCAAATGGTTGGGATCCATAAGTCTTAATAGTTCTATGAACTTTATAATGGTTCTTACCAATTCTAAATTCACATTCTATACTAGCGCCTTTTTGATTGACACTATTAACTAATTGTTTCTTAGATACTTTTCTAAAAGGTTTTGAAAATAACACATAACATAATGCATCAAGTATTGTAGATTTACCACTACCATTTTCTCCAACTATTAATGTGTTTGGTGATCTGTTGAGAAGGACTTCCGTCCATGCATTCCCAGTACTTAATATATTCTTCCAACGTATTTTCTCAAATGTAATCAATCACTCTACCCGTCATAATGTAAAGCCTCATTATACAACGAACCTATGAGCGAGGTCAACTTCTTTTTGTCAACCGGTGTATCTAATCCTTCAATATATTTTCTCATTATTGTCATGGTATCCTCAGCTTCATTAATTAATTCATCTTCATTAGTTTGATCTAAATGTTTGTGATCATCAACTATTGAAATGTTCTCAGGATTAGATTTGTAAATCTTTTCTATAAACATATCAAACCAATATGGGTTTGTCTTGTTAATTGTTACTACTTTGACATATGCACCATTAAGTGAATCAAAATCGTAACTTGTTAATTCTTCTAAATTCTTTTTCTTGTCATCATAAAATATCTTATGAAACATTCTATGTGGATTAAGAACAAATTCAAATGTTCTTGTATCTGTATCAAATATATGAAAACCTTTTTGATCATTATAGTCACTCCAGGTTAGTTCATATGGAGTACCAAAATAATGTATGTTGCCTTTAGTGCTCTTTGTATGAAAGTGTCCACTACCAACTACATCAAAACCTTCAAATACTTTAGGTTGTAATCCACCTTCACTTTTCATATCTTTATTCATATAGAAACCTTCTATATCTAAATGACCAAACAACACCTGTGCTTTTGTATTCTTTATATGTGTCATACAATGATTGTAGTTTGTATTATTAATCCAAGGCATCATAGACATATCACAGCCTTCTATATTAACAGTTGTTGGTTCAGCATAAAACTTTGGAAACGATTGTCCTTGATCTACTCCGAACAATTCTTGCATACTGTTTACTTCATTTGTATTCTTATATGGGACATCATGGTTACCAATGATCACATGAAGATCAATGCCCATCTTTTTTAAGCGAAATATAAAATCATTCTTGAAGCGATTAAGAACAATATAATTGATAAATTTCCTCCTATCAACGATATCTCCCACCTGGATAACCGTCTTGATATCAGGATTTGCCTCAAGATAGGGAAAGAAAATATTATCATAAAACTTGAAAAAGTACTCAAGAAAAGCAATACTATCATTTCTTGCTCCAAAGTGAGTATCTCCTAGAACTAATATTCGGGCCATGTTTGTGATTATACCTTATCATAAATTGTTAGTCAACATGATATCTATTTTTTTTTCTAACTCTTTTAGTTGTTCTCCAGACAACATAGATATCTTTTTCATTATATCTTCTTTTCTAAATGTAGCTATTCCCATTCTTCCACTTTCAGATTTTTGCCAAGTCTTATAATCTTTATTCTTTCTTTTGATTCTTTTAGCTTCACAATTGATACAACTATAGTTAGTTGTAAATCTTAAAGTGTTACCACAGTTCTTACATGGTGCTCCGTTGTAGTGTATGAGACCTTTATGATAGGCTTCATAACGAGCACCTCTATTTCTTTTCATTTTTTAAAAGATTCTTAGCTACAATTAGACTTTGTATTTCTGCTGCACCTTCAAATATATTTAAGATTCTTGCATCACAAAGTATTCTTGATATAGGATATTCTAAAGCATAACCATTACCACCATGAACTTGTAAACTATCATCTGCAACCATCCAAGCATTTCTAGCTGCTAATAGCTTAGCCATACCTGCTTCAATATCACATCTGATTCCTTCATCTTTCTTCTTAGCACTAAACATTGTTATTGCTCTAGCTGTAACAGTATGTACTGCCATCATAGCTATCTTAAATGCAATACGATCAAACTCTATAATCTTTTTACCAAACTGAGTTCTATCTATTGCATATTGTAAACCTTCATCTAAAGCACTTTGACTTACACCAACAGCTCTTGCTGCAGTTTGGATCCTAGCACCTTCAAATGTTTCCATTAACTGTTTAAAACCTTGTCCTTCTACTCCACCAAGTAGTTGATCTTTACTAACTCTTATACCATCTAAACTTATTTCATATTCTCTCATTCCTCTATATCCAAGTACTTCTATTTCACTTCCTTGCATATTATCATCTGGGAATAAGTTATCATCTGTACCTCTTGACTTATCAACCAAGAACATACTTAAACCTTTATATCCTGGTTCTCCTGTTCTAGCTAGTACTGTGAATAAGTCACTTCTTACACCATGTGTTGTCCAAGTTTTATTTCCTGTTATAATATAATCATCACCATCTTTAACAGCTCTCGTGTTTAAGTTAGCTAAATCACTTCCTGTATTAGGTTCTGTAAATACTGCTGCAGTTAAACATTCACCTTTTGCTATCTTTGATAGATACTTTTCTTTTTGTTGCTCAGTACCACCTAAGTTAATTAATTCACCACATATCTCAGCTCTTGTTCCAATCGATCCAGCTGTTAATAATCCTCTTGATAACTCTTCTGTGATAACACACATAGCTTCTTTTGTCATAGCTAAACCGTCATACTTTTCTGGTATACCAATAGCACTAACACCCATACCATTCATTTTATCTAATACTTCATCAGGAATAAGATCATTCTTTAGATGCCATTCGTGAGCTTCAGGTTTTATTTCATCTTCTGTAAACTTTTGGAATTGTTCTTGAACTATATGAAGAGCTTCATCTTTAAAACCATAACTTGGTTTCTGTCCTTGTGATAGTAATTCAGCTATCTTTCTTTTCTTATCATTATAGTCATAAACTTTAAAATCTCTAACTAAATCAAACTTCTCAAAACCAATTTCATCTAATCTAAACTTTTCTGTTTGACTCATAGATATACCATCTCTTAAATCAGATGTATATTCATTAACACCTACTTCATAAATTAATGTATCTAATTCACTAGGAGATTCTAAATCTTTATACCAATAAACTAATTGCTTGATAGCTTCAACATACGTTTCAAACCAAGCATATCCATGAAGATGATATTCGTTTTCACGATTCATCCTCTTTAGTATCAATCTTTGATACTTTTCTAATTTAGGAAATATAACATGCATTATTTAATCTTACCACTTTCATAAAGAGATTTTCTATTATCTAAATGTTCTTGTTTAATATCATCTTTGCTTTTACCTGAATATGCAACACCTATTTTATTTCTAATCATATATTCATTGATAGTTGTTTGTCTATCTTCATCTGGATCATATATTACAAACTCACCAAGTATTCTACCATACTTACCAACTTTATCTTTATGTGTTTTAAGTATCTGAGTACTATCTACAGGCATGAATGCTTCAACACATTGTTTAGCATATATGCCACATTTCTTTTCTTCTAAGTCTCTTGTTCTTGATTCTGGTGTATCTATACCATGAAGTCTTACGCGTTCATTGCGAACCCAAATACCAAAACCCAAGTCAATATCGACATCAACTGTATCACCGTCAACAACACGTCGAATTGTACATCTGTATTCGTGCATTTTTCCTCCTTAATAACAATGCCTCTTTCAAAGTCAACTATCATACTAGACTCGCTGTTCCTTTTTCTGAAACATACCTAACTAATTCTGTATAGCCTCCTATGTATTCTTCCTCATTCCAAATTTGTGGAACTGTCTTATAATTATTCTCTAATAACATTTGTTTAGCTTCTTCATTCTCACTAATGTTAATTTCAATATAAGGTATCTTATTTACAGAACAAAGATCTTTGGCTCTGTTACAATAACTACAAGTTCGTGTTCCATAAATTTTAATCATATGAATATTCCTCCGGTACCTTTCCATAACCGACAACTCTATCCCATTCGCGTTGAGTATATCTGTTATTATGCTTTACGTTTTTTGACTTTTTTTCGTTTGTTTTTTTCAAATTCATCTAT
>Ga0208159_1000312_pt1 | contig 20104 bp, 19 predicted proteins | sample 9_EtaG_FD_184082 | JGI IMG/M metagenome (GOLD analysis project Ga0208159, IMG submission 184082) | Marine viral communities from the Subarctic Pacific Ocean - 9_ETSP_OMZ_AT15188 metaG (SPAdes) (version 2) | ecosystem: Environmental > Aquatic > Marine > Oceanic | place: Pacific Ocean | collected... | reverse complement strand
TTCTCCATTGTGAATAATACACAACTTAGTTTCACTTCCTATAATTGGAATTGCTGCCCATGTGCCATCCTTATTCACATATCCTTCGGGTTGTCCACCGTTAGGAGATAGTTTCTTTGGATTAGGGCAATGATAAAATTTGCGATAATCTGAAGGTGTTCTACTACCCATGATCCCCCTGAAGTTTCATTTCAAATGTAATAACAATAGAATCTGATTTATACTCATATTCTTTTACTTTTGATGGACAACTCTGTAACCATAAGTTAAACTCTTCGTAAGAAGTTAGAGGTTCATTACTCATAGATTATGCCCTGCTGATCTTCCTAATGAATTAGATCCACCTTTCCACTCCTTTTTCTCATAGTCAAAATCAGGATGTGGTGGAGTAGATACAACAGGATCTTTAGATTTGTTCTTAATAACTATGAACTTATCTGCTGCGAATGTGCCAGCAAGTTGAACCTCAATCTCATCTCCATTTTGCCAATTAAGATCACCATTCTTTTTGGTGTGTCGCATTGCAACTTGGATTTCATCAATAACTTTCTGTGTTAATATCATGTGTATAGTTCCTCCAAAGAAAATAAGCTAATAAGTTCACATTTAGCAGCAAGTACGTTAGTGTCTGCCTCACCATCTACCTGACGATCTACTATGGTAATAATACGATCCACCACATAACCAGCTTCACGCAACTTCTCTACTGCTTTAACAGCAGAAGCACCCGTAGTAGTAACATCTTCAAGTACAACTACTTTAGATCCTTTTGGTGGCAGTTTGCCCTCAATCCAAGCATTAGCACCATACCCCTTCTGTTCTTTACGAACTATCAAGGCATCAAGATTAAGTTTTCCTGTAGAAGCATTAAATCCAACTGCAGCAACACCACAAACTAATGGATCAGCACCTAGTGTAAGTCCACCAACTGCCACAACATCAGTGTCAATATGTTCAAAGATCATACATGATACCCATGTTAGACCTTTACCATTTAATGTTACAGGTTTACAGTTTACATAATGCTCACTCTTACGTCCAGATGAAAGTGTAAATTCACCCTTCTTGTAAGCATCTCTCTTAAGAAGTTCTAATACCTTTGGTTTGTAATCAAAGAGATCTCCAACATATTCTAATACCATTTAAAATACCGCAGTTACAGAAACAACCCTAGCATTAGGGTTTCTTGCAAGAGCAACTTGTCTTGCCTCTTGATAATCGACTGCTACTACCTCTTCATTAAAGACAGTACCAGCAACATAGAGTTGAACTTTACAACGCATTGGGGGTTCCTCTGAATGAACTTATTATACCTGATTTATAGCATCAAGTAAAGGTGATTGTGTCACTTCCGCAACTGGTTGATATTCTTCTACTCTCTTCTGAATTAGATTACCATAATCCTCATGTAATTCACATCCAATGTAGTCTCTACCTAGTGATTTTGCCACCATAGCAGTCGTTCCACTTCCCATGAATGGATCTAATATAATGTCACCTTTTTCGCTCCCTGCTTTGATACAAGGTTCAATTAGATCGGGTGGATATACAGCAAAGTGAGCTCCCCTGTAAGGTTTATTAGTTACACTCCAAACTGATCTCTTATTCTTTTTAGGATAACTCTTACTCAATCCTGAGTGTGGTTGCAATCCAGTTCCTTCATTATGATACTTACCTTTAGTTCTATCTCTGGTTCCCCAATCCTTTGCTGGTTCCTTAATCGCTTCATTATCATAAAAATACTTCTTGTTCTTACTAAACAAAAAGATATACTCATGCGACTTAGTGCATCTATCTCTTACACTCTCAGGCATTGGATTAGGTTTATGCCATATAATATCCTGTCTCAAATACCATCCATCTGCTCGCATTGCGAAGGCGAACATCCAAGGGATTCCAATGAGGTCTTTTTCTTTGAGTCCTTCGAGTCTATTTCCTCTACGAGGACACACATCTGGTAAGTCTTGTTTAGTATTTGAGACTGTTTGTTTAACCAATCCTTGTCCTCTACCTGGCCTGTAATTATAGTAACTATCCCCAACATTAACCCAACAAGTTCCATCATCTGTAAGCACATTTCTCACCTCTCTGAATACTTTGACTAACTCATCAATAAACTCTTCTGGAGTCTGCTCTTGCCCTATCTGCGAATCTTCTCCACCATAATCTCTCAATCCATAGTAAGGTGGGGATGTAACACACATCCTCGCCTTCTCATCAAACTGTTTGAGGGTGTCTCTACAGTCACCAAATAGAATTGTGTCTCTCATTGAATCCAAGAAGGTTTGCGTTCAGGTTTGCGTAGGTAGTTATCCTTTACCCAAGGTTTAGTGTTGATATACTTTTGATAGGCAGTAAAGGTATCAATAGTTCTATCAGTTTTGATCTCATCAGGCATTGCCCTTGTGAATGATTCTACCATACAATGACAAGTAATGACCTCACCAGCACATCTATGAAATGTTTTCTTTGCCTCAAATAAGGCATCAGCACATCCATGTACTTTACCATAACGATAGGAATACTCATCAGATAATGCACATCCATGTTGAATCAACCATGCCGTATTGTATATACTATCTGCTGCCCATTGAGTACATGGATGATTACGGAAAGCACCCTTCTCTGTAGCATAGGCAGTACCATCTTTCTTGTGTATCTTACCCCAATCATAATACCACTTAGAGTATATGATAGAGAGCATCTGACAAGTCTCTAATGGCATCTTGACCACATGTTTGTCAGGTAACTCAGTAGCAGACTTATGTGGATCAGGATTAGTTACAAAGATGTTCATCGTGTGATAACAGAAATAGCAGGTTCACCCCTCTTGAATACAGTATCAACAACTGCCTCAACCTTACGAGCAGTAGAGATCCCAACATTATTATACACAGGAACACAGACTTTGCCATGTGTTTTATACTCATTTCCCAAACGAATTACTCTACCAATCGTTTGAGAGATAGTAATGTAATCCATATTACGCATAAACAACGCTGCCTCTAATCCCTTTACATTAATACCTTCTGCCAATATACTGTGATGCAGAACTACAAACTTCTTATTATCATCCTTGCCCCAAGCATTAAGAGTCTCAAAGAACTCATCTCTACCTACCTTATGACCATTGACAATAGCACCTGTCTTTGATGTGATAGTCATCCAAGAATAACCACGCATCTTTAACTCATAACAGAAGTCAGATTCAGATAAAAGACCAGTGATTTGCTTGGTAGACTTAGCACAGATAAGAACCTTATCCACTTCTAATCTATCAATAGCACCGATCATATGCTCTGACTCTACCTCAGAATAGATCTCATCCTTTCTAAGTAAACGACTCTTATACACCTCAACTTTAGGTGGTAGAATATAACCTTCATCAACTAACTTAGGTGCTGGTACATTAATCAAAACATCACCATACACCTCTCTATCATTCATTCCAGCTTTTTGGATAGTAAGACTATGCTTAGGAGTAGCAGTAAAGAAAAAGCACCTACTAGCACCTCCAGTTCCATAAAATTTAGTAGCAGGGAAGAAGTTCCTATTAACACTATTGTGTGCCTCATCAAAGTAAATTGTATCTACAGGAATACCTGATTGTTGTACTCTGTGTAATGAATGATATGTAGTAAAGATTAAACTTCTCTTACCAAATAGTCTGTTAAGAAAAACCCAATCAGCAACATCATCTGACTTAGTTGAAGAGTAATGGGGTGTCTCACCACTGTGTACGTGCATCACAGATACATTATCAATCTGTTCTAGGAACTCAGATGATAGTTGCTCTGCTAATAGTATGCGTGGTGCGACTACAACAGTAGTACCACCTGATCTTTCAGTATCGTCAATCATACACATGGTTTTACCACCACCTGTAGGTACGATGATTTGCCCCTTATTATGGTTTGCCATAGCATCCAGAGCATCAAGTTGGTGTGGACGTAATGGCATCAATGTTTCTCAGTTGAATATATTATAGCATTAAAAAACCCCCTTGAGGGGGTCTTGTGCCAGTTCTGCCACTGGTTCTTTAAGAAATTATAGAGCTTCTCGTACAATCCATACAAAGGTATGTATATTATTTGAGAATTACATCAGTTTATTATAATCGTCTTCTCATCTGTATTGACACCATTATTTGTATTATTTGCCACGAACTTATATTCCATACCTTTAGTAACTCCTCCTGTTACTACAGTTCCATCATTGTTACATTGTGGTTTCATTGTTGCTGTACCAGAGGAAGCATCAGGAACACTATCATTAAAGACATTATCTGAGAGAAATTCTGATTTAGTTCCAGTTGAAGTTAGAGCCATAGAAGTTCCCTGCATATAATCTGGTGGTACACCATGAGATACATTAGTAACACTCCATTGTACTTCGGGTAATCCAAAAGTACCATACTTATCTAATATATCAGTAGATCTAGCAATTACACTACCACTAGGATTAAAGACCTCGAAGGCAACTCCATTTGGGTTGGTTGCCCAAGCATCATTATCAGCAGGATCAGATGGGTTATTAATAGGTTGATTAACTAATCTAATTAACAAATATATTTTTCCTACATTAGTTAAATTTAATTGCCAGTAGGTACAACCCTGATTTGGTTGTCCAGAAGCATTTAACTGTCTCGACCAACCATTAAACCAATTTGTCTGACCATTTCCACCTTCACTTGAGTATGGCCAAATACGACCTAGTTCAGTAAATCCTGTAGGTGCTTCTCCTATACCAAAATTAGCACCATGACTATCGAATGGTGTAGTTTCCATAAAACCTAATGCATTGCTAGGTGTTATATCTGGAGTTACTCCCCAATAAAACTTGGCATTGTTATCTGATCTAACTTTTATTGTATAGACTCCTGTTGCTCCTTGATCAACATTAAATTCCCATATACCGTCTTGGACATAATCATCACTTCCAAATGAAGCACTTGTTTGTGTATCAATATTACTTGTAGTGACTGCTAGATCTCTCATATATTGATGCCAAAGATTATTAATGGCAGGGAAATCAGTAGCATTATTATGACCTCTATTTGTATCCCAAGATCTTTCCCAAAGTTGAATATTTGAAGTTCCACCAGCTTCAGGTAACAATATAAATCTTCTATTAATATCAGGATTTGTTGTATCCCACAGATCTATTTGCTGGTCATTATTAACTATTACGGCAGGATTTCTACGATTATGATTTGGTTCCGTTGGATCAGATCCAAATCCACTCCTATCATCTGGAACATAAGTGTCATTGTTTATATCATAACCAAAAGGAGCCGTAGCAGTATTATAAGGATTTAAACCAATCCATTTCAGAGGATAACTTCCTGGTGCAAGATCTAATTCATGATCAGTTGTACTAGGATGATTATAACTACATCTTAATATCTCTTGTGATGTATTATCTTTATCATAGATAACCAAATCTCGTAATGCATAATCACGCATTGCTTTGTCATTACATATATCTCGAAGAATGAAAGCAACATTACCACCAGATTTTGTATCATCTTCAGGATCATTTGGATGTCTAGATGTTACATGTAAGAAGTTTGCTGGTCTATTAAATCTAACGTGCTTATTCTTTCCATTAAGCATACCTACAGTAATAACTGGGGGACCTGGTTGAGTTATTATAGGAGCAGGAGTACCATCACATAAGTTTCCAACAGTACCCATTATATTTGTACCACCAGTAGATCCAGTAACAGTATAATTCTTTCCACAAATAGCAGCACCACCTCTTCCACCATCACCAGGAATTCCTGTTGTAGAAGATCCAGGTTGACCATAAGCACCACCATTACCACCAGCACCACCACCAGTTGCTACTTGACCACCTTCTAAACTACCAGAACTACATGATGCCTGAACTGGATTAGTTCCTTGGAAACCATTTTGTCTAGGTTGACCACTTCCTTCACCATTTCCACCAGCACCACCAATACCTGGTTGTGGAGTTGTACTAGATCCATAATTATTAGTCCAATATGTAGTAGATTCGCACCAAGTAGCACAAATACTACCATCAAAAGTTCCATCACCATCACAATCTATCTGCCAAAAACAAACAGTTCCAACGGTACTATCACCAGCACTACAACCAGCACCACCTCCACTACATGTATCATAAAAACCTCCAATGTATATGCTAGTAGATGATCCAGATGAAGTACATTGTCCTGCAGAACCAGGAAATCCCATAGCACCTTGCTCACCACTACCACCGCCACCAAATATTTGACCAGTATTGTTTATTATAGTAGGAACTTCAGAACCCTCATGGAATACTTGTAATGCTGTACCCCCATCTTTACCTGGATCACTATTAGTTTGCCATGAAGTATAATTTCCACCTTTACCACCAGCACCAATAATAGATCCACTATTATTAAGTCTTATATTAATTCCTTTCATTGGATTGGGTAGAACCAATCTACAAGCAGGTTCTTTCTCGTTTCCTATACCACCTCCACCAGGTTCACCATTATTTCCAGAATCAGTAGAACTAGCACTACCAGTAATGTTTATTATTTTTTGAATATTTCTAGTGTAATTTCCATTAACTGATCCAGCAGCATCAGCAACACCTTGACCATCCCAATCAAGACCTTTATTACCACTAGAAGTATATAAACCAAGATCAAGATTAGAATCTATTCCTGACTGATTTGCAGTATATCGTTTTACAAAATTTCGCATCAAAGATGCTTTCCAATCAGTAGCATTTCCAGAAAATAGATACTTACCACTACTAAGTGTAAATTCATCTGTAACCTGATTATTTTCAGTACAATGAGGTACTATTGGATTTATATCTCTAATATTGGTATTCTGAAAAAGTTCTGAGGCAGAAATAGATCCACTAGAAGATTCCTTACAGTTGGATCTCATCGCACTCCATTTTATTTCACCCGAAGCAAAATATGGACCAGTTTTGGTTACAGAAATAGACATTAATGTAAATCAACCCATGAACTGCTGTTATAAACTTGTAATTTATTTGTGGTAGTATTGTAAATTATAGCACCTGGATAGAGATTACCTGACGTTATATTATTTCTCTGAGTTGTAGTTATCTTGGGTGGAAGCATGAAATATCTACCAGCACTTACTCCCTGTAAATCCTTACCAGCATCAGAAAAATCAACAGCACATTGAGTTAATGTTTTACCAACAACAAGAGTTTCTGTACTTACATTACCTGGCATGTTACCAAATAATCCACCCTTCACCTCCAATGAAGTACCAGGTAAAGTAGTTCCAATACCAACTCTCAAGAATAGTGCGGTATCACGTTGAGCATCAACACCAATACCATTTCCAACATTTTCTATAGCAGTACCAATCGCTACGGTATTAACTCCAATAGATCCAGCAACTTGTAATGCGTTAAGTGTTGAGATTCCAGTTGTAGTATTAAGATTAGTATTATTAATAATCGCTGGAAGAGTTATATTTGATATTCCAGATCCATCACCGAATATTGTTCCATTAACGGTAAGACTTCCATCAACTCTAACAGAATTAGCAAATGTAGCTACACCAACAACGTCCAATGCAGTCTCTGGATTTGCTTTCCCGATACCTAACTTACCGTCATAAGTAAGTGTCATCAAGTTAGCATTACCTTGACCATATAACCACTTAAATGATCCTGTATTAGCAGCACCAACAAATGTACCACCATGTAAAACATTAGTAATGTCTCCACAGTCTCCATTCACTATCTCGAATGATTTATCACTCGCACCAAATCTAAGAGCAGTAACACTCTCACCTATTCCAGTAGCAGTTCTTTGACCTAAAAGAATAACCGACTTCTCTTTTCCAATAAAACCTGCTGTAGTATCTGTTGAACTGTATATGTCAATATTATTAGCAGGTGCAGGAATACCAATACCCAATTTCTGAGTTATATTTAACGTACTTACAGTTGTAATTCCTAGATTAGAAGATGAAGAAACTACTCTTACAGTGTTTACTTCAGTAGATCCAGTAATATCACCACTTACTGATAGTGGACCATTAATCGTAGCAGCAAGACCAACTATATTACCAGCAACATGACCTGTTACATTACCAATTAAATTACCAGTTACACCACCTTCAACAGCACCTTTAAAAGTAGTAGCAGTTACAACACCAGAAACATTTACATTAGTTGATTCTACTTGAGTTATAGTAGATACTCCACTAACAATATTACCATCTAAATCGCCATCAAAACCACCATGTGCTGTAACTATACCAGCAACATCTATTTTATCAGCAGTTGAAATTCCTAATGTACTAATACCAGAAGTAACATTACCTATAAAAGCCTGTGACTTAACTATACCTGCAGTAACTATACCAGTAGCAACTATACCACCTTCAGAAGTAATACCTACACCATCAATAAAGTTAGATAAATCATTTGATCCTGAAATTTGAAGAGCAAATCTTGGATCTCCAGTAACTATTCCAACAAAACCTTCATTGTATATACTGGTAAAACCTAATCCAATATTTAAATCTTTCCATTGAGAAGTAGGAATATTATCTAACTTACCACCATCACCATAATAGGTAACAACACCAGCAGAACTTAAAGCACTTATAATTCCAGAATTTATACTAACTCCAGCACCAATAATACTATCAGTACCAAAAACATTTGTTCCGATACTTAAATCAGTAACTTCAAGAGTACCAAATTTAGCAGTAGTAGAACTTACAAGTCCCGATACTACACAATCTCCCCTAACGTCTAAAGCCTCTGTAGGAACCGTGGTTCCTATACCTACCAGACCCGATGGGTTTACTAAAAGATTGTCATCATCAACTTGGACTCCATTACGGAAATTAAATGATTTGGTAATATTAGCCATTTATAATGATTTTTAGTTATTTATTATGATAAAGCATCAACCTTAGTTGAAAGTTCCTTAATTGCTTCTATTAGAAGAGGAACAAGTTTTTGATAATCTACAGCGATAATACCATGATCCCTAACAGTAGTTACACCAGGCAATCCTAATGCTTGAATTTCTTGGGCAATTACACCAGTATCAGCACCAATCTTACTTGACCTACCTTCTACCCAATCAAAAGTATTACCCGAAATTGCTTTAACTTTATCTAAAGCATTTGGAATAACAACAACATTTTGTTTTAATGTACTATCAGAAGCAGAGAAGGCAGTAATATCACCACCGACATTTAGATCTCCACTAATACCAACACCACCTGCTACTTTTAAAGCACCTGAAGTTTTGCTATTAGAAGGAGTAGTACCAACAATATTAACAGAATCAAAAGTAGTATCAGAAGCAAAAATATTGCCCCATTTATCAGTAGCGTCACCAATAGTTTTACCACTTGTTGATGGAAGTAAATTAGTGCTAATCTTAGAATTAAATGCTACCGTATCAGTGCTAACATCATCCCCAAGAGTTACATTACCCTTAAGAGTAGTGTCATTAGTTACTTCTAATGTACCACCAATAGTTGTGTTACCAGTAATAGAAGCAAGTCCACCAATATAAGCATTTTTAGCAACACCAATACCACCAGAAACCACTAATGCACCAGAACTAGTACTAACTGCTTGTTCACTAGAGAAGGTCTTAATCTCTTTACATACATAAAGATTCTTTCCAATAGCAACACCACCAGTAACATTGAGAGCAGCATCTAAACTACCACTAGCACAATTTGTTGAGCTATTATCTTTTTCATTTTGGAAATTAACTACACCTAGAACTTTTAATTTCTGAGTGACAGTTAAATCCTTACTAAATCTAACCGTTCCATTGAATGTGACAGGACCATTGAACTGTGAAAGTATCTGGTTAGATGCTCCACCTTCAACAAGTATTCTCTCTTTAACAATAACTTCATCAAAAATAACACTTAACTTACTTGGATCTTCACCAGTTACAGTTGGGATTGGAATATCAAATGTTACTTGTTCACCACTGTCAGCAGAGATCTTGGTGTTTCCAATGTAGAAATCACCCTTATCATTCATACCTGTATAAACAACAGTACCACAAGATGTTTCTTGTGACTGTGATAAGAACTCTTCTCTTTCAGTTAGAGTTCTCTTAGTTATCTGTGGTAGAGCAGTTGAGTAGTTACCTGGACCATAACCAAGATATTCAAATGTATGACCAGATGCCCTCAAGATAGATGGTCTTCTTACCTCAAGAGGTAATGGTTTAATCTTCCTAATTACAGATTTAGCATCATGTGGAGCAATATTTGTACCTAAAGCACCACGAATTACAACTAGATTATCAAAGTTAGTTCCATCAAGAGACTTCTTACGAACCCTCATAATTTCATTATCAATTTGAATATAAGATCCTAATGGGAATCTCGATTCAACAGATCTTCTCTTAGATAACTTTTGTGCAGCAGTTCCACTATTAATTACCGTTCCATCACCAAAATTGACTAAGAACTGACCTTCAGTTGCTATAATAGAACCTAACTGAAGTGTATCATGGTCAAAGAATGGTACACCTCTTGTACCTAGATTCTCGCCAGCTCTTCCAGATATAGCATCATGAGAACCTAATCCATGTTTAAGAAGATACTTAGGAGTTGTAGCATCATTAGCAGCAGTAGACGTAAGTGTAATTCCTGTTGTTATTGATGTAAATATTGTGGGATTACCAGTAGCATCAGTCTTAACTTCACTAACAACAATATCAACTAAATTCTTATCATCCTTATTGAGGAATCTAATACGATTACCTGCTGATAATCCATGAGGAGTAGAAGTAGTAAATGTAGTAGTCGTAACATTATCTACAGTCTCAGAATCAGTTGTAGGATCAAATCCAGTAACTTCAGAATAAGGTCCTAGATCAAGTATTTGCTGACCAGGTAGAATAGTAGGATTATCAACGTGTGTGCGGATGTTTACTTGATTCTCATCAGGTGTTGATTGAATTCTATAATAAGCATCAGTACCAGTTGTTATACCTGTTACTTGTAGATAATTTATATCATTAACTATGGAAATATGATCTGCCTTTACAGTAATCTTACTATTAGTAGGTGCACCACCTATTCCTCCGTTAGCAACAGAAGAAGCATCAAAATATAGTTCATCACCTGCGGAATATCCAGATCCACCTTCAATTATTTCTACTGAAGTAACTAATTTTGTTGTATCATCTACAACTACTTTAGCAGTAGCACCTTTCCAAGGAGCACTTGATGGAGATACTGAACTAGAGAATAGTTTGATATTATGATAAGTACCTGATACATGAGGTGCTGCGTTATTAGTATTACTAGTAATATCACCATCTTCAACATATCTTAAACCATTTAAATGATGTTCAGAACTTAATGTTAAAGTAGGATTAGTAACACTACTTGATATAGTGTTGATTGTATTACTAATACCAAAAGTATCTACAAATGTATTAATAGTCTCTCTGGTTATACTCTTCTTAAGATCATTAGTTGAAACTTGACCTATTGGAAATAATTGAGCATATGACTGAGATGCTTGAGGATTATCATCTGTATTATCTCTATCTAACTGTGGATAAAGATCAACAACACTCTGATTATACTTTGCAGAAGTAAATTCCTTCTCAACAGTATTATTACCATTTAGAACAAATAAATGATAAACACCATCTTGAACATTATATTTGTATGGTGTTATTGTCTCAGCACGATAGATGAAAAGATTCTGCTTTGTATCGTTTCTTTCAAATCTAGGAAGATCAGTATTCCTAACATGATTACTATTTGTATATGTTCCTACAATTATTGTCTCACCAACAGGTTCGCCATCAACTAATTTCTTCACCTTATAGGTAAAAGTTTTATCATCAATTACAGTTTCAACCTTGAAAGTTCCATTAAATTCTTTATCAAATAATCCTGTAGTATTAGTGGTTGTTGTAATACCCCTAATAATAATTTGATCATTTGGCTTTAAATTATGTGTCTTGTCAGATCTAACTGTAGCAATGGTAGAATTAGTATCATAACTTAAATGTGCTATGAATCTTAGGTTTCTATCAAATTCATAACCAGGATCATTTGGTTGTATAGTAAGATCATTACCATTTCCAATCTCAGTTCTATCAAAATCTTCTATTCTAGTAACACCAGTTGAACTAGAATCCTGTAATATAAATCCATCTGTAGGATCTTTAGCATCAACTATCTCTTTAGGTACTACATATCTAACCTTAAATAATTTCTCATCTAGACTTCTACTATCATCCCTTCTAACAATATATGGAATCTCTTCACCAGTAAGTTCTGCTGGTGCTGTTCCAGTATAATAAGTACTATAAAGTGAACTTCCTATCAATCCTTTATTGATAGTATTATCCATATCAACATGAACAAACCAACCACCAATTCTATCACTTAATGTAGATGGATTGTCAAGATCCCATGCTCCATTATAAGTTGTAGTATCAAACTGAAGTGGATGTCCTAATTCACCTGGCCTCTTATCAGAAACTCTACTGAGAATTTTTAAATCACCAGAAGCACGATCAGAAATAGTTTTAAGGTACTCTGGATCAGCTAGTTCAGCATTTGCTCTTGATGATGCTATTCTTATTTCATTGGTAGCTAGATCACTATCTTGAGTGCTGGTAATAGCAAAATATACAGCATGTGGATCTAGTCCTTCAGGTAATCTTCCAGATTCAGAAATGATTCTGATGGATTCACCATTCATCAATTCATGTCCACCAACATCCTCAATTACATATATTGAATCATTTACATTATTTACAGGATCAGAGTGGAAAACAGATGTATATTTCTTTTCGGATGTAGAAGACGCAACTTGCTTTGCACCTTTAGACATAAAGATGGTAGCAGAATAAGCACCAGCATTAATTTCTAATTTCTCATTAACTTTAGCACCTATCCTAAATCCCTGAGCAATATCTGAAGGTGGAAGAGTTGGGTTAGTTTGTCCTAGTAAGTATATACGATTTTTACGTGTAACCGCAGGATCGTTTAAGTTAATGCTAGTACCATCACTATTATTACCACTAACACAAGCAGCATATATTTTCTGTGTGCTATCTTTATCTACCTGTAACCATTCTACCTCAAAATTATCTGATACTACTGCTCTCGGAGCAATAATATTAGTAGCGAAACCTCTATTATCTTTATCAAATGCTCTCTTCTTGAATCCATCAGCACCTAAAGCAAACTGACCAAAGTTTGAGTTTGAGTTTGTAACTGAAGCATCACCACCTGACTCCATGAGGAAGTGCATATGGTATCCAATCGCAAAAACAGATACAATCTGAATAACAGCATCGTTAGAAACTCTAACGTGAATGTTTTTCCAACCCTCTCTATAAACAGCAGTTGATTTTAAATGATAAACAGTTTCATTAATTAATGATGAAGATTCTGAAGATAGTTTATTTCCAGTCTGTTTTGTATATGAAATCTTATCATAACCCCTATTGGTAGGATTATATTCAGCAAAAGCACGATCATCCTTTTGTAGTGAAACACCAGTAAACTGTGCCACAACCATAGATTTGAATCCAGTTGCCTTAGATCCATCAGCATGCATACCACACATACCATAAACTGATCTCATTGAACAGTTAAAGATATATGGAGAAGCACCAGTAACAGTATCAGTCTCAACAGAAACAAAAGCACCAGAACCACTTAAACCAGCAGATGGTCCAGCAGGTAAATTTGGTCTAACAAAAGGAAGTAAGTATGTAAATCTATTCTCATCTATTACGTTCTGTACCTTTGTTGATATATTGAAATCTGTTACGTTAACACCATTAATTTTAATAGGTGTTCCAGCAGACACTTCATGAGGTAAAGATGTAGTTACAGTAACTAAATTACCAGCAGTAGCACCATCACCAGCAATAATTCTTGATATTGCTTTATCATCAGTAGCAAATGCACCAACAATTTCAAACTCAGGTCTTTGTGGAGCAAACCCTCCAGTATTAACTGGGAACTTTTGAGTAATCTCTCTAGTTGATGCTCTGTTAAATGCGTTTGATAACTTACTATAATATACTTGAAGGTCTGTTAATTGATAACTCTCAATATTATTAACTCCATCAGCATATTCAAATACTGTTAGTTTATGGTGAGAGAATGTTGGTTTAGATTGATTAGCAGAACCAAAATCTTGATTATCAGTATATACTAGGGTTGTTTCATCACCATCAAAGATAGTAAACTGCCAGAAATAACAAGAACCAGTAATTCTGAATATAGCAGAATTTGGTACATCATCATCTGTTGGGTTTGGAACATACTTAGGTCTTATTTTTGTCTTTCTTAAATCTAGTCCAACAATAGATGTACCACGAGGTACAACAACACCACCATGAACACTATTGAACTTATAAAGTATATTATCTTCTTGTGTTAAATCAAAATTAGAGTTTAAAGTTAGAGTAAATGTCTCTGTAGCACCAATATTACTTACAGCTCCGCTAGGAGTTACTGCTCTAGCATCTCCAGCAACACTTTTAATTCCAAAACCTGGTCTATTATCAACTAAATGCTCACCAGGAAATAATAAAATAGTTGTTTTTTCTGTTATATCGTTATCATTTCCTTCCAAATATGAAAATCTTGCAGACTCAATCAGTGCTCTCTGAATTGTCTTGAAAGGTTTAGTTAATGAATTACCTTGATTCTCGATACCATCAGTAGCGTCAAGATCATTTGGGTTTACATAAAGAATACGTCCTTCAGTATTCTTTATAAAATTCTCTAATTTATTTAAAGGCATCTTACTCCACTTTTGGCCAAAAGTTCCTATGGTCTATTTAGCTAGTTACTTAACCTAGCGATCAAACTGACGATGAATCTTGATAAACTCTTTCTCCTCTTCAGTTTGTTCTTTAATATCTTTATTCTTTTCTTTTTTCAAATCATCATCTTTAACTTTATCAGTTTTCATGAATCAACAATTGCCAAATCAGTGTACTCAATTAAATCTGGATCTGCCTGATTAGTAATAACCTCCAAAACATCCATAAACTGTTCTGTGGTTTCACATTCAACTTTTCTAGAAGTCCCTTTACTACTACGCAATAAAAATTTTCTAGCACAAACATCGATAATTATCTTATCGACATATTCATCATCTCCCACTGGAATTCCCATAATTTTACCTATCTCTTATTATGTAGTACATGATCAACATAGTACCAAGTTACTGCCACTCTTTTAGTACCATTAGTTACTGGTGTTCCAGCATGGGGATAACACCAATTAGAAGGAAATATTAATGCTTCTCCAGCATTAGGTTTATATGTCCTATGAGGAAAAGCAGTATTTCCACCTGCAAAATCACTATTAAGATAAAGAATTACAGATACTTTTCTTTCATACTCTCGTATTGTGGGATCAGTAGCACAATCATGATGAAATTTATATTGTTGCCCATCAACATATTGTAATATCTGTATACCTTCTCTCCAGCAAGTTGTATCTATACCACAGGGAGCAGGATAATAAGAAAAATTTTTATGATAATTAGTAATTCTTCTAGAATATTCTTCTAAAGAAGCATTAATCTTACTATGTAATAAAACAGTTGCTTCTTGATTCTCATTAAGAGTAGTACCAGTACTTGTTCTAACATCTTCTCTTATGTCAGAACCAGTTTTATTATCACTATAATTAAAAACCGAAGACTTATTAAATTCTAGAGTATCAATATGATTATTAACTATTTCTAGATCAGATTCACTGAGAACTTTTATAACCTGAATTAAATCATTCATAACCACACTCGTTTCTCATATTATACTACAAGAATCTAGATTATGCAAACTAGGTTATCCTCATTATGTAACACAAAGCATAATATGGTGGTAAATTAGCTCCCGATACACCAGTACCAAACGAAGCAACGGTTGTACTAGAAGAGGCTGTCATACTAGCATTAGTAGCACTAGTTGTGCCAGAAACAGCATTTCCACCACTATCAGTCGTACCAGTTACAGAACCAGCACCAGCAGAACTTGTACTACCAGATATACTAGCAGCACCAGCAGAACTTGTAGTTCCTGAAGAGGAAGATCCACCAGATCCAGTAGAACCAGATATCGAAACGCTTCCACTACCAGTACTACCAGAAGATGAAGCACTACCTGTATTACCAGATATCGAAACGCTTCCACTACCAACACTTACAGAAACACTAGGATTGGCAGAACCAACAGAAACAGTACCACCAGTAGTTGCTCCCCAAGTTAGAGAGTTACTAGCACCAGGATAAATGCTCATATCATGTCCATGACTGTCAGTATCAATTCCTTGAGATCCAGAAGGTATAGCAGATGTATGTTGATGAGCACTTTCACTAAAGGTAGCACTATGAGTATGACTACCACCACTTCCACTAGCACTATGAGTGTGTGATGCAGAACCAGAGAATGTATGTGTATGAGATCCAGCACTTACAGTATGAGTATGAGATCCAGATCCAGAGAATGTATGGGTATGAGATCCACCTGCTGTAAAATCATGAGTATGATTACTAGCGGATCCAGAAAAATCATGCTGATGATTAGAAGCACTGCCTGAAAAATCATGAGTATGATTTCCAGATCCAGAGAATGTATGAGTGTGATTGCTACCAGTTAAACTGGTTGTTGTAGTAGCATCATGTGTATGTGAACCTATAGCAGAGTTAGCACTACCTCCAGTAGAACCAACAGAGTAACCACTACCAGCACCAATAACAAATCTGTCTGTTAAATTTGGTGTGCTATTTGAACCGTCACATAAAGCGTAATTAGTTGGAATAGTTGATGTTGATCCAGACCATAAAATAATAGCACCAATAGGAACGGATACACTAGCACCACCAGAAGGACCAGGAGGACCAGGATTTCCAGTAGGACCAGGAGGACCTTCAGTACCAGGCGAACCAGTTGATCCTGGAGGACCAGGAGGACCAGCAGGACCTGGAGGACCACCAGCAGGACCAGGAGGACCAGGAGGACCACCAGCAGGACCAGGAGGACCAGGAGGACCTTCAGTACCAGGCGAACCAGTTGATCCTGGAGGACCAGGAGGACCTACAGTAGTAGACGGATTACCAGCTGGACCAGGAGGACCTTCAGGACCAGGAGGACCAGGAGGTCCAGGAGGACCAGCAACAGTAGAAGCAGGACCTTCAGGACCAGGAGGACCTTCAGGACCAGGAGGACCAGGAGGACCTTCGGGACCAGGAGGACCACCAGTAGGTCCAGGAGGACCAGCAGCACCTGGAGTTCCAGGAGGACCAACAGATCCAGGAGTTCCAGGAGTTCCAGCAGGACCTGGAGGTCCAGCAACAGTAGAAGCAGGACCAGCAGGTCCACTAGGACCAGTTAAACCAGGAGAACCTGTAGCACCAGGAGGTCCAGGAGAACCAGGAGATGCTATTCTATCCCAAGCATATCCATTCCATCTCCATGACGCTGCACCAAAAACATGAGTATCACCAATTGTTGGATTATTTGGAAAATTAATATTTGCCACTTAACTTCCCTCTGGTATCACCAAAATGCTATATCCTTTCACATGACTTTGACCATAAGAAGTTAACATAAACTTCTCACCATCGGCAATATAGAGTTCTGTTGGTAAATTTCCCGTAACTCCACCACCTCCACCAGTATGTCCCATATAATTGCCAGCATTTTGATATACGGCAGTATTATATCCAGTTGCACCAAGAGCAGGATTCTTACCAGATGAAATATGATAAGTTACCTGAAGATCTATAAGATCACTAGCATTACCCCATTGAATATTAAAATATCCATTAGCTGGACTACTATCATGTGTTCTAATAAAACTTATAATTACCCTTTCAACACCACCAGAACTATTAGTATGATTAACCAGAGTTTGTATCTGAGAACCACCTGTATTACTTTTTCCGTTATATGCTGTTAGTGCCATAATCTTTTAATCCCTGTATTATTTAGAGTGGTATATTCCAAGTCGTCTTTAAATCTACACTTGCTGGAGCATATACCAATGCTGTACCAGCAGAATTAACAACTACTGATCTATTCGCAGTAAAAGATGAAGGTGTACCAGTTAATCCCGTAAATGTGTTTGTATCTGTAGGAGCAGTAGTAAATTCTAATGCAGTTCCAGCAGCATTTACTTTAATATAATATCCAGAAGATCCCATACTCGAAGGAGTATCAGATAATCCAGTAAATGTATTATTATTAGTTGTTGCTTGTAAAACCCAAGTAGTTCCATCAAACTTCCATGTCAACCCATTATGAGTATGGGTGTCATTTGTACTCGGACTAGCAGGAAAATCTATTGCCATTTTGATATTTAGAAGACCGTATTAAGTTATTCCATCGCCATGAATATTCCATGTATTACTACCAACATAAGTTAAAGTAACTAAAGAATATCCATTAATAGATCTATTTCCTGTTTGATAAGTAGTACCAGATCCTCTATAAAGAGTAGTAGCACTAGCATTAACATTTATAGATTCATTAGCACCATTTAAAATTCTAACCTCATCACCAAAACTTAAAGAAGAAGATAAATCAGGAATTCCAAGTTGTAAATTCACACCTCCACCTGGAGATGTTATTTTAACAGTCTTCCAAATATCACTTGCCTGTAAATTATAAGTGTTAGTTCTACTATTAAGTGTTGTAAATCTTCTGGAAGGTATAACAGGAGCATCAACAAATTCTAACCCATTAGGAGTACTATTAACCTTAATATATTTCCCACCTTGTCCAGTATATGATGAAGGAGTATCTGATAATGTTAAGAAATCAGAAGATTGAATAGTTGTCTGTAGAATCCAAGATGTACCATCCCACTTCCATATCAACCCATTATGAGTATGAGTCTGACTTGTACTAGGACTAGCAGGGAAATCTATTGCCATATTATTCTTCGTCTATTACTGTAAACATATATTTAATTTGAACACTTACACCAGAATCTGGATTTGATAAAGCGAATGTTTCTCCCTCTTTAATATATCCTTCCAGTGGTAAATGATAACCACCATCTGAACCACCACCAGCACCAGAATTAATTCCACGCACAGACATATCAGCAACCATACTAGAAGCCGATGAAGAATAAGCATTGATTCCTAATTTTAATCCCCATACTTGACCACCAGTTGGACCTGCAATATCAGTAAATACAAGATTACCCCAATTCATTGTGCTAAAAGAACCACCATTATTCTCAATACGCAAATAATAAATAAGAATTCTCTGATTCTTATTTGTAGTATTAGTATGCGAGAATGTTCCTGCTCCGTTGTATACTGTTGCTGCCATAATTTTAAATTACCTATTTTTTATTTATTAACTGAGGGGTATATTCCAGTACTTAGTTGTAAAAAGTCCACTACTACCACTATTATTAGATACGCCTCTACCTGTAGCATCTACCCATTGGGAACTATTAGCATCCTGATAATATACATGTAATCTACCATTTTGAGAATCCCACCAAAGATCTCCGTCAGAAGGAGTAGATGGGGGTGTATCATCAGTAGTTACACTAGCACCACTACTGGGAGCATCAACTAATGATAATGCAGTTCCAGCACCATTTACTTGTATCCATTTATTAGCAGTCAGACCATTAGGTGTATCTAATAAAGAAGTAAATGTATAATCGGCAAACTCAATACCAGTACCTCCTGAATTGACTTTTAATACTTTATTAGCAGTATAAGTTGAAGGAGTATCAGTTAAACCAGTAAATGAAGTTGTAGGAGCATCAGTAAATTCTAACCCATCAGGAGTGCTATTAACCTTAATATATTTTCCACCTTGACCAGTATAAGTTGAAGGAGTATCAGTTAAACCTGTAAATGTAGTAGCACCACTCTGAATTGTAGTTTGTAAATTCCATGTAGTTCCATCATAAATCCAAGTCAAACCATTCTCAGTGTGACTATCGCTAGAAGAAGGACTATTTGGAAAATTTATTGCCATTAATTAGTCTCTGGTACTGCTAAAAAATTATATCTCATAGCAAAAGCATTGTTATCAATTTGTGCAGGAATCTGTAATGACATTTTATGACCATTA